>CEUA01032794.1_pt1 | contig 11473 bp, 10 predicted proteins | sample 361541 | NCBI WGS metagenome assembly CEUA01 (sample SAMEA2623079, study PRJEB7988) | marine metagenome | isolation source: saline water (ENVO:00002010), including
CAGTATGATTGCTCCAATCTCCATCACCTACGACTATTATGTAGTTAACTTGACATGTTAAAGATTTATCTATCGGTGAGTCTGCGTGTTTAAAGTAGTCTAATGCAATTTTTGTAAATTGTTTAGCATCTGTTCCTCCACCTGGCGAAACTGTAGGCACAAATTTTGCAGTTTTTGTGGCTCCAAATTTGTCAATTTTTACTTTAAGACATGCGTTGTTATCACAAGGTATACCCTCATCCTTTGTACTGTTCCATCCTGTATAACCATAACTCGAACCCATATCTCTACATCTATATTTTCTAGAAGCATTAAAAATCCAATGACTTGATGATAACCAAGAATACTTTGCCAATAATGTTGATTTTATAGATATACATGTTGGATATTTTGTAGCACCACTGTTATAGACCCAAATTCCACCACTAGATGACCAGTAAGCAAATCCAAAATGAACTCCAGATGTTAAGTTTGCATCTGTTGTAATCGCTTTAATAGCATCTTGGGCACCTTTCATTCTAGTTGAGCTACCTGATGATCCAAGTTTTTTTACCCAATCAAGTCCATCGCTTTTTTCATCAAAAACTTGAATGGTGTTGTTACCGTAGCCTGACACATAGGCTCTATTATTTGTTGAATCTACAGCAATATCCATTGGTCCATTGAATCTAACTTGACTTCTTTTTGTTGGTGAATACGAACTACTATGTCTTCCATATCTTCCTAATTCTTTTTTATCTGATGAACTCAGTGTGTTATCTGAGAAATCAAATCTTGAAACTTTATGCCGTGAATAATTTGCTATATAAAAATGATTGTCATTTAATGAACTACTTTCCATTGCTTTAATATAACCAATCCAACTAGTAGAATATTGAATAAAACCATCGTTCGTTTCATCAGGACAGTTTAGACCTGCGGTTAAGTTAAATTTATAGAAGCCCCTTTGGTTTATGTTGGATCTTTCCCAATGATAAAGAATAAGATAATTACCGGCTCTATTTATCTCTGGAGATCCATTGTTGTAACTATTACTTTCTTTTAAAAACCATCCTAATTTTTTATTATTATTTCCATAGCTGCACTCTTTTTCAGTACTGGATTTAGATAAATCACGTATAAATATTTTCCTATTAGTAGTAAAGATATATAAATACTGCCCATGCAATTCTGTTCCAGTTATTCTTCCAGCGCTTGAGGGATATTGCTTTGTTCGTGTTGTAGCCCCAGTTGTTTGATTAACCTTACATAATTCTCTATTAGAATTTACAAAGTAAAAATGATCATTATAAAATTCTACACCGTAGTGTACATTCGTATAACGACAAGGGTTTCCTGTTTTTTTCCATGAATAAGTTTGTGTATTATCATAGCCAACTATCTTCGCTCCATACCAAGACCATCTTGCAGAAACCATAATATTTCTTCCAGAACTTACTTCTGTAGACCCTACAGCTAATTTGTTTGGATACCTGGTGTCAGGACCTGTGTATGTTCTCCAACCCATACTACCTGACTTATCTAAAAGAATTAATACATTTGCTGGCATATCGCCTTCACCTGAACCAGGAGGTAAAGCTTTAGTGAAACCCTGCGTTGTAAAGAATAAAAAAAATATAACTATACTTAAAGTTAAAGATTTAATTTTTTTTATCATAATAATTTATTCAATAATTTCTTTTATATAACTTTCTTCTAGAGAATTTTTTTCTACAATAAGTTGTTCATCGTATTTATCATTAGAGATATAAATTTCTTCTTCCCAAATTTTTTTTTCATTTATCATTCTTTTATAAACAACAAAATAATTATTTCTTTCCCAAACATTAAAATCATTGTAATTATCAGCGCTTAGTCCAGTATCAAATTTTCCATAATTTGATTTTGCATATTTCATTAAAATTAATTTATTAGTGGGGGTATTTTTTTCATCATTCATTGCAATCATTTTGATTGATGCTAGTTCACCAAATAAAAAAGTAAATTCTACAATTATATCATTATAAGCATTGCTTTTGCAGATATCATTTGCCTCAAAGTATGTATAATGCAAACTTTCTTTACCAATTATTGGTCCAAAATTTTTTTCAAATTCATCTGGATATTTATCACCTAAATTTATACCAAAATTGCATTTTGCCACTGCTGACGAAATACAAAATATTGATATCGATATAAAGAATATGATTTTTTTTACACTGTTTAAAATTCTATCCATGTTTATATTAATAAATATTTAATTTTTTTAACATTATATGCATTATTGTTTTGGTAATACAACCGAACTTTCTAAGGCTACAACCATTCTACTCTCTTTGCCGTATATTCCACAACCATAAATTTTATATGCTTCTCCTTTATTGCTGCTATCTGTAGCTGATTTTTTAATACTTGACCCAGCACCAGAAAAATCAGCTGAACCAACGCTTGCAATAAAATATTCATAATAAAAATTTTTCAATTTACTTATCTGCTCGACTTCATCTTCATCTGACGTATTTATGCTATCATCTAATAAAACTCCAAAATTCCAACTTTCTGCTACTACAACTTTAAAAGTATCCCTTGCAATTGCAGGAAAACTGTTCCAGCACTGATTTTGAGTATCAACATACCAAGGTTTGTTTTCATCAGCTGCTTTACTGTAATTTTTTTTTGTCATTGCTCCATTGAAAACTGTTGAGCTGTTGGCTGGTGTGAAATTTCTCTTTCCTCTTTTAATTGGACTTTTTGATATATCCCAAGGACCTAAATGTTGATTCATCAAGTATCTTTCTCCCTCTAATAAGGCTGTTTCTGCAACATAAAATGTTTGTTCATAATTATCACTGGTATTATTTACTTGATGGTCTCCCGAAGATACAACTATTAATGCACCACCCATAAGAGACATTACAACTAAAAGTACTAGAGCTAATACTAATGCGAAACCTTTTTGATTTTTCATTTAGTCATTCCTATGTTTCTATTATGAGCCGTAACAACAATAGCTTCTCTAAAATATTTATCATTTGATGTTTTATCTCTACTGCTACTTGCAAGAGAATAAATTTTTTTGTCTTTATTAGTTTTATAAAAAGCATCAGTTGATCTAAGTACAATAGATATATCTACAGCTCTGATTTCGTATATTTTACTTTGATTTGTTGTTTTAGAAGGTGCAGGATTAATTATTAAACCTTTTTTATCTATTGGGTTAAAAATTAAATCTTCGATATAATCTATTATTAATTCGTCAGGATATGTATTTGGATCGCCGTCTGCCTCTGGATCGGTATCCCAAGCACCATTTCCGCTATTAGCAGCTCTGTCCCATTTAATTTTTGATTTATATATTGCAAACAAATTTAGTTTTGGATATTTACCAGTTTGATTTTTAGATTGTGTTCTGTCAGGTATTTTTGATTTTATACATTTGTAAGTAACTTTATAAATGGGATACGTAATTACTACTGGTGGACCTTTTACATAATTAATGTCACCATAAACGATACTTATTTCATCACATTTTCTTGAATCTCCTTTAAAGGTGTTACTTTTTGTTATTATTATCGGATACATTTCATTACTTGCAACCCTTACAGAATTTATATCGAAGTAACCAGCCATGCGAATATCTCTTAATAACATTCCTGTAATATCTCTTCCTGTTCTACTTATGTTAGCTCGATCTGATACTTGAGAGTATGAATTATTTACAACATTATAAGAAGTATATAATGCCGCCATCATTATACTGGATATTACAACGCCTATTAAAAGTTCTACTAAAGTAACACCAGAATTAGATTTAAATTTTTTTTTCATTAGTCAATTTGAAAATAAAGATACTTCTTTTTTTTACCATTATTCATATTAACTTGCATTTTTCCAATAAGCATATTTTCATTTCCTGTGAATGATAAAAAATAGTTTTCATCATTTTTATAAGCACAAGTTACACCTGCAATTTTACTTGTACAAATATCAAAAACTTTTAAAGTCTTAGTATCTTCTGAACTTCTACATTTTAAACGTTTTTTTGAGAATCTATTATCCCATTTTCTTTTTGTTTTATTGTCCCATGCATTTGTATAAGTTCCAGAAGCAGATGACCCATCTGTACAGCTTGACATTTTCCAAGAATTTCCATCACTATCTCTTTTTTCAAGTAAAAAATCTTTGAATTTTTTACCATCCTTAGCTTCTGTATTTTTGTCTCCAATCAAGTCTTCAGCAATCATTGAAGTTAAATAGTTTGCTTTGGTTCTTTCACCTGACAAATCAATTGAAATAACCGAGTAATTTACCATTTGAAATATTGCAATAAATCCAATTGCAACTATTGCAGTTGCAACTAGCGCTTCCAATAGAGTTACCCCTTTTTCTTTAGATCTTTTAAAGTCTTCTCCAAGCATCTCCGTCCCATTTAAATTTATTTACTGTGCCAAATCTTGACCACTCTATCAAATAAGTTGGATCATCTATAGTTCTATTTTTCTTAACTGGACATCTTGTTCTCTTATCTCCAGATGTATCTCTTTCATGGCAGATAATAATATAATCTTGCTTGCCTTTCGGCCTATCTTCAATAAATATATTCTCATGTTTGAGTAATTGTTCAGTTAGTGAATATTTTTTACCATCTTTAGAAAAGCAAACAGAACCATTTGCATCAATATCAAAAACAATTTTATCTGCTTCATATTTTTGAACTGGCGATTTATCCCATGGAACCGTATCGCCACAATCCAAATTGCCTCCTCCACTATTTAATTGTTGACTAAATTTATCTTTGGTCATTCCGCTGGAAGTTACAATTTTAGGATTTTCTTTAGGTTGTATTTTTACTTGAACATATGGAAAATAACCTCTTTGAGTTTGAGCAACTATTGCATTCACCAAACCATAAACTTTTTCAGCTCCAATTCTTACTTCTCTATCCTTTTTCCATTTGCTAAAATTTGGATATCCTACTGCTGAAATTAATCCGATAATTACAACTACAACTAATATTTCTAGAAGAGATATACCTTTAATGTTCTGATCTTGCAGCACCTTGATCTATTTTACCTGATTTGACTAATTCTTCCAAAGATTTATCCATGGTAATCATTCCTTCTCTTGTTGCTGTTTGCATTATACTTGGAATTTGGTGTATCTTTGCTTCTCTAATTAAATTTTGAATTGGAGCAGTGCACTTCATTATTTCAAAAGCACCAACTCTACCTTCACCATCTTTAGTTCTCATTAATCTTTGTGTAACTACCATTTTTAAAGATGTTGAAATTTGAGCTCGAATTTGTTCTTGTTGTTCTGGAGGAAATACATCAATAATTCTATTTATTGTACTTGGTGCACCGCTTGTGTGCAAAGTTCCAAATACTAAATGTCCTGTTTCAGCAGCAGTTAGAGCTAAACTTATTGTTTCAAGATCTCTCATTTCTCCAACAAGAATTACATCTGGGTCTTCTCTTAGAGCTGCCTTTAATGCTGCAGCAAATGATTTAGTTTGTTTTCCTACTTCCCGATGAGATATTATGCTCTTATTGTCTGAGTGAATGAATTCAACAGGATCTTCAACTGTTACAATATTTGCAGACCGTGTTTTATTAATTTCATTAACCACTGCCGCAAGTGTTGTTGATTTTCCTGATCCAGTTGGGCCTGTAACTAAAACTAAACCTTTATGCATATCTACGATGTCATAAAGTACCTGAGGTAGATTAAACTGGTCCATCTCTGGTATTCGGCTTTCAACTCTTCTGCAAACACAAGCAGGTCCATTTATAGTTTTGTAAAAATTTGCCCTAAATCTTAAACCACTTAAAGTAACCGCGGTATCCAACTCATGAGTTTTTTCGAATCTATCTAATTCTGCTTCATTGCAATTCATTGAAAGCAAATCTTTTAGATCCTGAGAATTAACCATAACATCCTTCACCATTATAATTTCACCAGTTTGTCTATACGCTAGTGGTGAACCAGCTCTAATGTGAAAATCTGATATTTTTTTGTTATCTTTAGCTAACTGTTCTAATTTTTCAAACATTTCTAAATGTTGTACAGTATTTTAAGTAAATTTGTTATTTAAACTTAAAAATATCTTACAATTGTTATAAATGTTAGATTTTCGTGTTTTAGTTGATATAAGATATATATAATGAGTAAAGAAAATGAAAAATCCATTTAAAGATTTATTTAAAAAAAAACAGAAGGCAGCAGATGGCGATCAACAAAAGCCAGATATTGGTGGCAAGAAAAAGAAATCTGGTTTTTTTGATAAGTTTTTAAAAAATAGATTAGGAAAGTCAGCAATACAAGGTGAAGAAATTGTTGGTGTAGAACTTACAGCAAGTGAAATTAGACTAGCTCAATTATCTAACAACAAAGCAAATCAATGGGTTCTAGATCGGTTTTATGTTCATAAAATTGAAGGACTAGCTGAAGATGCTACTGTACTTGAAAACCCAGATAAAATAGGTGAAGAACTTCAGCTAGCATTACAGAAATCAAAAATAACAACTACAAATGCAGCAATAGCCATACCTGTTACTAGTGCAATAATAAGAGTTGTAACTGCGCCATTGATGACTGATGAAGAGTTATTAAAGGCAATCGATACAGATTCACTTTGGGAAAATTTAGTACAACTAACTGACAATCTTGCGGATTACTCAATTTTTCATCAAGTTATTAATAGAAATGACAAGGGCAACACTATGGATATTTTGTTTGTTGCCTCAAAACTTTCAGACATTAATAACTATACTCAAATAATTAAAAAGGGTGGTTTGAACGCAGTAATTATTGACGTTAAATGTTTTGCACTGAAGTCTGCTGTTGACCAAATTAATCAAATTGCAGGTTCAATTGAAGATACAAATTTAACTGCAATTTTAGAATTTGGTTTAGATGAAAATTATGTGATGATTTTGTATGAAAACAATCCAATCATTACAGATATATTTATTAGGAGTCAGGACAGAAAAACTTTAACAGAATCAAATAATCAAGAAGAAATGGAAGCACTTGTTCGTAGATATATGACTCAAGTTAAACAAGCAGTTCAAGATTTTGAAACAAAGTATGAAAAAAGAATTAGAAATTTAAAAGTTACATCTAATCTTCCAAATGTAGAAGAATATCTTGGAAGTTTTAGAAAAAATATGACGAATACAGGCTTTAACTTATTTGATCCAATTGATGGCATAAAAGTTCCAGCACAATTAGAGGAAAGCGTTAAATATGAAAATAGATCTTATTTTTCGACAGTTGTCGGACTTGCTTTCAGAAAACTTGATGTTTTTGGATACTATAAATTTGTAACAGCGGTTAAAAATATAAATTTACTTCCAAATAGAAGCAGCATGATTGCACAAAAAAAAGCCAAGGTTTTTTCAAATTTTGCTTTTAAAGGAGTTGTAGCAATTGTTGCGATAATTTATATCGGTTTATTCGGATTATCTTTTTGGCAGATAAAAACTTTAAACGCAAAAATTGTAGGCTATGATGATACTTTAAAGAAACATGAGCTAACAACACTAGAAAAAAATAAGGTAAGTAAAGAACTGGGGGTTTTAAATAAATCTTTAGAGCTTAGCAAAACTATTAAATCAAATAAAAAACTAAATTTTAGAATTTTAGCTCAAATTGCTTCTGCGGTTCCAAAAAGAGTAAAATTTAAAGCTATTGAATATAATGGCGCTGATTTAGTAGTAATTGAAGGTTCTGCATATAGTGACCAAGATATTTTAAAATTAATAAGTAATTTAAATAATAAAAAATTAATTTCTCAAGCATCGCTTGCTAAAATGTCTGCCCCTAAAAATCAGCAAGCAGGAAAACAATCCATGAAAGGATTTACGATAGCTTGCATATTGGAGATCAGTTAATGGATTTAAATAATATAACAATGTCAGATTTAAAAGAAAAGTTATTAGCAGTAGCTGACAAAAAAACACTGATAAAATTTGGTATAGGATTTGGTGCAATAATACTTTTTTTAATTATTTATTATGTAGTTTTAAATCCCATGGTTCAATCAAGAAAAGCTAAGTATGCGGACAAGGTTTTAAAAGAAAATGAAATAACACAATTCAGTGGTGAAATTGTAAAGATTAAGAAAAGGATAAAGAAATTAACACCTGAATTTGAAAAGACTTCTACTTTGTTTCATTCCAAAGCTGAAGTTGAAGATTTATATCAAAGTCTTAGTCGATATGCAGCAGCAAATGGTTTGGTCATTTCCAAAATTCAAAAAAAAAAACCTAAGCCAGTTTTTAAACCTGGTGTTGCTAATCAGTCTGAAAGTAGTATTAAAAAAGATATGGTCTCTTATTACAAGATTCCAGTTGATTACGAAATTACGGGTAATTTCTTAGGATTTATTAAGTTTAAAAGAGCTGTATCAAAGTCAAAGAAAAGTTTAAACTTTGACAAAGAGACTATAACTGTAGTACAAAACGATTCAACCGGAGCGATAGTTGCTAGGGGAGAATTAACAATAGTGGGATTGCCAGATGATTTTTTTTAGGGGACTACTAATTTTATTTTTAGTTTTTGCAGCCAAGAATGTTATGGCTGACAATCATTCTAAAACCCAACAAGAAATAGTTGATCAAGCAAAAGAAATAACAAAAAGTCTGGAAGATCCAAAAGGTGGTATTGAGGAAGATGAAGTAGATGATGTTCCTCTAAATGATCCTTTTGCTGGAAATGAGGCAGGGTCTTCTGCAAATTTAAATATTCCTGAGGAAGAGCAGCAAGATCAAATGAGTTTATATAATTTTAAATTATCAGGTTTGATATCAGGAAAAGATCATAGCTATATTTCGTTAGTTGATTCATCGGGCGACATTATTACATTAAGTTTAGGACAAAATTTAGGTAAAATTAAATTAATCGACTTAAGATTGACAGAAGCAATTTTTGTAAAAGAAGATAAATCCTTTTTAATAATAGATTTTAATAATCAAGTAAGAGAGGCTAATGAATATTAAAAACTTTTTTACAATAATTTTTATTTTTGCTTTAGCATTAATTTTAAGTGGATGCGGTCCCAATACTAAATTTGGTAAAAAATATGACAAGCCCTTTAAACACAATGCACCATTAATTAAAGGAAATGTTAAGGCTGGTGGAAAAGCTGAAATAGCAAAAACTTTGGAATTAGGTCCAAAACCTGTCGATGGTGATACTAGAAAACTAGGAAAGAGAAAAAAAATAAGTTCAGAAATTAATAAAAATTATTTAATAATTCCAGATGAATATCCACAATTAAAACAAAGAGTTACATTAAAATTTAAAAATTTAGACTTTAAAGAAACAATGAAATTAATGGGAAAAATAGGTGAAATAAACGTTCTTGTTGGAGATGAAGTTGCAGGTGCAATTTCGGCCGAATTAATTGATGTTCCATGGGATAAAGCATTCCAAGCTTTATTAGATATGAAAAATTATGCATCTGATATTGATGTAAATAGTAATTTAATAAGAATTCATTCTCCCGAAAATTTAACAGCTCAAGAAAATTATAAATCAGAAAGAGCTTCAGCAGTTAAAAAGAAAGTTGAATTGGAAGATAGTGTTGAACCAATTTATTCAGAAATTTTTAGACTTTATTATATAACTCCAGCTAAGGCTAAAGCTACACTTGAGGAGTTATTCACATCAACTACTGGAGATTCTAGTTACAAACCAATTCAAATTACAGAAGAAGGCACAACAAGATCAATAATTGTAAGAGGAAAAGAAAGAGATTTAGATACAGTTGATAAAGTTATTAAAGAAATAGATGTTAGAACTAACCAAGTTCTTATTGAAGCTTTTATTGTGGAAGCTAATTCTGACTTTGAGAGAGCGTTGGGATCAAAACTTGGAGGATATTATAATCGAAGAGGTGTTATAGGTGGAGGTGTTGCTGGAACAAGCTCAGGATCTACAATAGCTAGCACAACAGCTGCGCTTGGTAAATCAACTGACTCTTTATCAAATTTTCCTGTAACTGGAGCCACAAGTGGAATAGGTATTTTAAAAAGCACAGGTTCAGCCGTTTTAAAAGCTGAAATATCAGCCTTAGAGTCAATAGGAATGGGTAAAACTATTTCTAATCCAAAGGTATTTACATTAGATAATCAATTGGCAACCGTTACACAAGGTTCAGAAATTCCGTATCAAACCACATCAGAAGGAACAACCTCAACTTCATTTAAAGAGGCAGCTTTAAAACTTGAAGTAACGCCAAGTATTATAGGAGATGGAAATGTATTGTTGAGTATTAAAGTAAACAATGACACGCCGGATACCTCAAGTTCTTCTGAAGAACCGCCAATCAACAAAATGGAAATTGTTACAACATTATTAATTGCGGATGGTGATATAGTAGTTATTGGAGGTATTAAAAAAAATCAAATTACACAAAGCAAAAGTCAAATGCCAGGAATAGGAAATGTTCCAGTTATAGGAAATTTATTTAAGGGAAAATCGTCAACTGATGCATTAGATGAATTATTAGTGTTTATAGCTCCAAGGATTTTATAATGATAAACATAAGCAGAGAATCAGAAATTAATCTAATTAATATACTAATTGATCAAGATATTATTTCAGGAAAAGATTTAGCTAATATTAAAAAAGTTTCTACAGAAGGAAAAAAATCCCAATTAGATGCAGTTTTTGAATTAGAATTAACTGATGAAGAGAAAATTTTAGATCTTTTAGTCAAGGAACAATCATTAGCAACAATTGAACTTTCTAATATAGAAATTACCGATGAAATAAAATCAGTTCTTCCTTCAAATTATATTAATATGAATTTTATTGCTCCGTTCAAAATTGAAGGGAAAATTCTTCATATTGCAATTTCAGATAGTTCGAAATTAAGCTTGATGAGAAATTTGAAGACTATAACTAAGAAAGAAATTGAATTACATGCTGCAAAAGTATCTCAAATATCAGATTTTATAGCCAAATTATTAGAAGGGGAAGAAACAACAATCAAATCAATTCAAGCAAAAAATGCTGAAAAACAAGAACAGCAAGCAAAAGAAGAAAAAACTAAAACTTTTGAATATGAAGTAGACGAAAGCGCTGAAGTCTTAGAAGAAAGTCCTGAAGAGGACATCGAAGCATTAGAAAATGAATCTGAAGTAATAAGATTTAGTACAGCAGTAGTAGCAGAAGCAATTAAGTCTGGAGTTTCTGATATTCACATTGAGCCTTTTAGATTTTCATCAAGAGTTAGATATAGGCTGGATGGTATGCTTCAAGAACAAGAACACTTCAAAAAGTTTTTACATTCGAACTATGGAGCAGTAGTAACAAGATTTAAAATTATGGGTAAACTAGATATAGCCGAAAGACGTTTGCCTCAAGATGGAGCAATACCTTTTAGGATAGATGGAAAAGTAGTTGATCTTCGTCTTTCAATTTTACCAACAGCAACCAATGAAAGAATAGTAATGAGGGTTCTTAACAAAGATGCTGGAGATAT
>CEUA01226658.1_pt1 | contig 11468 bp, 18 predicted proteins | sample 361541 | NCBI WGS metagenome assembly CEUA01 (sample SAMEA2623079, study PRJEB7988) | marine metagenome | isolation source: saline water (ENVO:00002010), including
TGTCACGGCTTTACTATCAATGAAACTCTTTGTACCTGTTCAGGTGTTTGGGCGATTGAAAAAAATGTTGCCCCTCTTGGATGGTCAGAGATGGCGACAGAGCGACCAACTATAAATATGTTGAAACCAAATCCGGCAAAGGGTCGGTTTGCAGAATTAAAAAAGAGAGGGTGATTAATAGAAAACTAAAAACGAAATTTGCTGAAGAACCCCGACCAAAAAAATTGGTCGGGGTTCTTTTTTTTGTCTAAAAAATTTCTAAGATTTCTTTAGCAAAAGTCACCTAAAACATGATTTATCGTGTAGTCTGGCCTTGTTGGAGAAACCAACAAAGACTACAAAGTAAAGGTAAAACATGGAAACACTAAAGCAAGTAATCAAAGAAATAGCAGTATTTACAAATACCCTAATCAATAAAAACGAAATACCATTTGTTGAGAGTCGTGATGAAAGAAAAGGTGTTATCTCTAATGCTCTAACTTTAACATGGGCAAGCGTTAAGGAGATAGGAACTTTTCGTCAAGCAATAAGAACCTTTAAGGATATTGAAGGTGAAGCTGGACTCGTTGCAGAATTCCCAAAAATGGAAATAGTCAACAAGAAGCCAGTTCATAAAGACTGCATCAAAACTTATCAAGGTCGGGTGTTAGTTGAGAGAGCATCAAGCTATGGCAAGGGTGCAGTTAGAATTACTCAACTATTCAGCGACAAAAAAGAAATTGGCGAGAGCAAGGTTACAAGGTTCACGGTAGAACAAATAATTGTTCGACCAGTTGACGAAAATGTTGACCTTCATAATTACATTCATAACGTGATGGGAACTGGTAATGAAACTCGCAAGGCTCACGGAAAAATCAAAACCAAAACTTTTCCTGAAGGTACTGCATCGGGATTACAATTTGAGATTACGCCAGTAATGCCGAGAACCTAAACGGCAAAAAAAATTCCCCGCCCGAAAAGTTGGGCGGGGATTTTTTTTGTTTTCGTTTTCAATTTCAAATTTTGTTTTCGTTTTCAAATTTCTTTTTCGGTTTTCTTTTTTGGTTTTCAAATCCACACGATAAAAAAAATTCTTACTACCTATATTGAACGCGCCTAATGTTCTAACAATTTGGAAAGCACTACCCCCACTTTTTGAAACGTAAGCAGCCCCCCCTAAATTCCTTATCAGCCTGTTTTCGCATTTTTTTAATCATTTTGTTAGGTCAACTGGTAGTGGGGGGTACCCCCCTTGTTTTGAGGTTGGGTTTGTTTAGGAGTCCCGTGTATTAGGGTGGGGTGGGTATGTTGAATTATTTGAGAAGAACGGTGCCTCCTTGGGGTGTGAAGCTTAATTTGGGGTGTGGGGGTCATTCTCCGGCAGGTTGGGTTGGTTGTGATTACGATTCGGTTAAAGAGATTGATGTTGCGGGGGATGGGTGTTGTTTGCCTTTTAGGGGGGATGCTTTTTCTCAGGTGATGTTGTGTCATGTGTTGGAGCATGTCGATTTGGTGAATGTTGAACGGTTTTTGGTTGAGGTTAGGCGTGTTATGAGTGTTGGGGGGCAGCTGTTGGTGGTTTGTCCTGATATTAATTCTCTTATGCACCATTACATAGGTTTTGATGCTGTTAACCGCATGGGCGGTCGTCAGGAGTGGACTGGTAGGGGTACACCTTACGGTTCGATGGAAATTGGTGACATTTTTGAGGACATTTTCGGTTTGATTGTGTTGGAGGACGACTTTTTTGAACGTGACACAAAGGCAGGGGACGATCATTTACCCCATTCGGATCACAGGTGGAACACGTATGGGAGGCGTTTGTTGGAGAAGGTGAGCGCTGTGTTCCCTAACAGCAGGCTTTTAGGAACTGACGGAATTGCAGATTTCGGACACGAATGCGTAATAACGAAAGATACGAGAGACATCGCTTGGACAGACCCTCAAACAAACCTCACATGGGACACAGCGGGATGGACAAACCACACTTGTGCAGTGTTAGCAACAAAATAATTATGTTACTGTTATAACATGACGAATTTACCCGTAACAGATTCCCGTGTTGACCTCAAATTCTTACACCCTGAGTTCCGCAGACGCTTAGAAGGCTTCCTAAACGACCCTAGAGTCAAAGGAAGAGTAAAAATATGTTCCGGTGGGAGAACATACAACCATCAGAAAGAGCTTTACACCAAATACAAAAACGGCAAAGGCAACCTAGCAGCAAATCCCGACAGGCGCTTCGGCCCCAAGGCTTTAGACGGCAAGGGGATATGGAGGGGATCATGGCATATGCAGCAGCTGGACGGGTTTGTTTACGCGGTGGATATCCGATGTAAGGGTATTTCTTGGACTTCAGCGCATGACATAGCTGACGATTACGGTATACGTAAAACTGTGCCTTCAGAGAATTGGCATATGCAACCTAGGTACACTTCTGAATGGTTTCCTGCCCCCGCATTGGATGAAGGTTACCTAGTACCGCCTCTTCCGCCCGTAGAACCAGAATTACCCGACTTTAACGCCATCCTGAAACTAATAAACGACATAGGTAAAGCTGTCGCTATACGCCCCTTACGACGCAAATCTGAAGGAGAGCCTGTGGAGATGGTTCAACGCCGTTTAGCTGATTTAGATTTCCGTATAGGCGCTCCAGATGGCAAATATGGTTGGAAAACACTTTTCGCTGTCCGAAATTTTCAAAAAGTTGAGCGTTTAAACGTAGATGGGGTAGTCGGAGAGAAAACATGGCTCAAAATGTGGGATGTGGAAGATTGATATGGGTATTTTTAATTACTCTGATGTTTCTTTTCTCACAAATCACAACCCTGAAGAAGAGATAAGAGAAGAAGCTTTAGGGGAACGAGCTGACCTCGCACCACTCGACTCTGAAAATGCGATGATGGGGTATGCCCTCCCTAATCGCAGCAAGTAATTACGGATTTAACGGAACTATAGGAGAAGAAGTGCCTGAAAACACCCCTGAAATTAACCCTTTTGACGACGACGAAGAGATAACCGCCCAATGCGACTTGGAAAACCCTGAATCATGCGATTCGTGCCAATAGTTGTAGTAACATTATGTGGAGTAGTAACGGGTATATCCATTCTCTTCGCGCATTCCGTGCTTAAAGGAGTCGGATTACTCAAATAGAGGGAGAAAAAATGTCGATTCTCGTACATGAAATATTCAAAGAAGGGTGGCAACACTCTTGGAGTGGCAAAATCCACAATTCTTACGTAACGCAAGACGAATTGCAGCTGATGTTCCACGAAGGAAGCCATTACGGGTCTGCTTTACACAAAGAAGTGCCTCCCAGCAGGCATGTGAAGGTCTCTTACAAGGTTCGCGCGTTGGCTAGCTGGTCATCTGATAGCACAGGCAAGACGTTAGGCTTCTGTGATCTTCGTTACAAGAACGACAAGGGGCAATCTTACGGTCACGGTAACCGTAGACCCTCTCCTGACGGGTTTTCTTTCCGCACATGGTTCGGTAAGTCTAAAGACGGCTACCTCCCATTAGGCATGTACATTTATCATCTAGGTCAAAAACCACGCTGGGGTGATTCAGTTAAAGTCGGGCAAATAAAAATAGGTGGCCCTGCTGTTCTTTTCGAGTGTGAAGCAGACTTTGATGAAGGTTTCATCCGCGCTCGCATAGACGGAGGCGACTGGGTTCGTCATAACATTGTGGTCACAGACAAGACAGCTGTTACATGGGCGTGGTTAGATGCCTACTACGGTGGCCCTGCGGTGTCTCCTAAGAACATGGCTTGGGCTGTTTCCGATTACAAGCTGGAGAACCTCGGAGCTGATGTAAGCGACCCTGCGATCGACTGGGATGCGATAGCTAGAATGGTCGCCGCTAAAGAAGAAGCTGAAAAAGAAACAGAAGAATCCGAAAACATGGTCAGCGTTGAGCAACCATTGTCCCTTTCAGAGCAGCTGAGAGAATTAGCAGACAGGGTTGAAGCACTCGAAGGTTAGTCATGGACAGCTACCAAGGTGCAGAAGACTTTTACCAGTTATGCAAAACCGAATGGGAGCAAAGAACAACGAACCCAGAAGACCCTATCGAATTCGCAGAATTCTTTAAGGTCTTCACTGGGCTCTTCTCAGACGACTAATATTTGAATCAGAGAGACTAGCCTTTTATCCTTTCAAGGTGAAGGGGAACCTGCTAGGCAATCTTCATTCATATGGTGTCAAAGGTTCCCCGTCTCTCGCTACTCTGGCAAGTCAGCGGGGACAAACTTTATTTTTTTCGCCAACCGTAAACTCAGTGGATGGATGTTCGGGTACTCGTTCCCCTCGTTAGCGTCCATCATTGATGTGTAAATACCATCAACACACAAGTTACATAAAGCGTGGAACTCGTCTTCAGGATCAGGACTAAGGGCATGTGGCCCTTCGTCACAGTCCAGATCGTTAAGTTCCTCACAGCATGAGCAGTAAAAGGAATTTAACGCCGATGCTAGTCTTTGGCTTATTTCGTCTTTCATAATTCACCCCCTTTCGTGGCTCTTATATATACAAGGGGAGCTATCTTCGATTTTTGGAAAAATTCTTTTTATTATTTTTCGGGTTAACCGGAATCTTTTAACATTATGTTCGCGGTATACACCTCCTTTTTTAAGGAGCCTCAACTCCTCCCATATGCCCTCAAGAGCTAGTCTGTCAGGGGTAACCTGAAGACAAAGGTCTTGCACCGCTTGAGCAACCAGTTCCATCACATAATCAGGGAAACGATCAGGGTGATGCTCTAAAACATAAGCAATCTCTTCCCACACATCTCCGCCGTAAGACGGGTTGCATTGCAAATAATCCCATCCAATACCTTCTTGGTGTAACCAAAAATAAACTGAGAGCCCGATATCGAACCTGATCTTCTCAATCTCTTTACATAAGTTTTCTTCTTTATTAATCATTGTAACTCCTCGCTACTATTTGTCTGTCCCTATACTCATATGGTGTTAGGTAACAGCGAGGGCGATATGCCCTACAAATTACTAATGTGAGTTTGGGACACGGGTCGGACGTTATTTTCCAAATTTTTTTTATTTTTTTCAGGTTGGTTTCCGACACCCCTCAAGGTAGTCTTTAGGTTGACTTATTAACTAGAAGAAAGACGAAAATTGGCGATTTGTAGAAATCAAGTAGACAAGTATGGAATTCTCTGGCTCAAACCAGAGACAACGGAGGAGTTTCCTCAGACTCAGATAAACAACAATGGGTGTCTCAAAGATACACAAATGACAAAAGTGTATAACGCCGAGTCGGAAGCTTTTTACGGCAAAGGCGACAATTGGGGTGGCGTAAAAATCCCGAAATCAAAATTTGCCACGACCAAAAGTTGTCAAAGTTTTATGAGAAACATTGTTACTGAACCTGCGTTTAAACGCTGGTACCCTGACGCTTATCACAAACTTTCCCAATACCCCATTCAGGTTAAAGCGGGAAGAAAGAACGCTTCAGCGGTAGGCGAAAATTTTAAAACAGGAGAGAAAAATCAAATCACTCTCCCAGAATGGGCTCGAAAGAGATACGTCATGCTCCATGAGCTTTCCCATCTCATTCAATACTGGGAGTACAACCTTCACTCGACTTTAGGTAGGCGATCTGTTGCCGGTCACGGTTGGGAGTTCTGCGCTATTTACCTCAAGCTTATTAGAAGAGTAATGGGTGCTGATGCGAGCAGTGCTTTAAGAGCATCTTTCAAGAAGAGAGGGGTCAAACATCTCCCTCAAGCGCCAGTTAATGTAGCAGCTTCCGAGTACCGTGCGGCTAAACCAAAAGAAGTCAGAATTTTTTAAAGATGACAGGGGATCAGTCGCTAGTGAGACTGTTCTTGTCAATAGTTACCTTCGGGTTTCTATATAGATTTTCACTAGCCATGCAGGGGAGATGGAACACACCCCCACGGGAGACACCGAGGCTCCCACTTATTTTGAGGGGGAGTGTGATATCCGTAGGGCGACGTTAATTCTAAGAACCCCCCGAACCACATTCCCTCTCATATACTTTGACAAGTCCCAAAAAGCGGCGACAGCCTCCTTCAATCGGACTAGGAGACTCCTTCGATACTCGCAAAGCCAATCACGATCGGGTCTCCATTATTTTTTCTACAAGAGGTTGTTTTACTTTGGATAACCTGTAACATGACTTTATTAACTACTTATATTAAGGATGTAACTACATGACACTAGAAATCACAGACATAGACTACGAAAAGGTTGACCGAGAGTACAAACTATTAAGAGACTACGCTCGCAATGTCACACAGGTGGAAAAGCTGAGAATAGCTATAGTAAATCGTTTCCACGCAAATTTGCTTCAGACACTAGGTGACAGTTGCCCAGACCAAGACAGTATTAAGAACTGGGACAACCCAATTTCACCGTTCTGGGATCTTTACTTTGACGAGAAGGAAGAACGCACTCAGAATCCCCTTATAAAAATTTATGAAGCTGAACTAGCTTTGCGAACTAAGATGGTTAAAACACTCAAACAAATCCTCAAAGCAAATCCTCACATGAAAAGGTTCGTTGACCAAACAGGTTTAGGTAGTACGAACCCCATGCTCATGGCACGTTTTTTAGGGGAGATAGGTCACCCAGTTTTAGCAACCCCTAAAACATTCATAGAAAATGATGAATGGGTTCAAGGTGAGAAAAAGAGAACCCCTGTTGAGGGAGAACCTTTCTTACGTTCGGTCAGACAGCTATGGGCATATACGGGAATGGGAGACCCCAAGCGTAGACGCTCAAAGAAGATGTCAGAAGAGGACGCTCGGAAATGTGGAAAAACATCATCGAAGGGTTTCATTTTTTTACTCGCAGAAGCGTGTATAAAGTTTGAAGGGGCTACTGAGAAGGCTCCTAACCGCCCTAGGAGCCCCTACAGAGACGTTTATGATGAAGCGAAGGTCAAACATCAAACAGAACATCAGACCGGCGTAGAAGACGATTGGTCAGATGGGCATTGTCACATGTCGGCGCTACGTTTGACCTGTAAAGCAATACTCAAAGATTTATATAAAGCAGCATATAAAGATTTATTTGCTGGAGAAAAATCAGAAAAAGCTGCGGCTTAGGAAGGAAGTAATGAAAAGAAGAAAAAAGAAAAAGGAACAAGAACAAGCGGAGTCGCTAGAAGGGGTAGAGACTGAGAACAGATTAGTTTTTTATGATGACGGAATGGTTCTTTATATACCACAAGCGCAAGGTCATAGTCCTTACTGGTACGAATTTTTTACTGTCGCTGATGAGCTAGACCGGATTGAAATACATGCCCATCCTTCGGAACCAGATATTGAATTCGGGCTTGTGCTTAATGAAGAGGACAACATGCTTGCTATCCAATTACCTGATCCGGTTAATGATAACGGCGCTCCAAAAGAAGAAGTTCTTGCAGGCTTGCGAGTGTTCTTACCTGAGGATCACGTTACGTTTCTTGTCCATTACATAATTCAAGCTAAGGAAGCAATGGGAGAAAATAATGACGACTCCTAAGATACCGACCACTAAACAGAACGATTCCCGAATCTATTTATGGGATGGAGGGCGCTATCCAAGTGTCACTTCCATCGTGGGGATGCTCCCTAAACCTGCTCTTCAATTTTGGGCGGCTAAAAAGGTTGCAGAAGCTGCAATAGAGTTAGGGACATCCACTGAAAGAGATTTACAGTGGTTAAAAGCTGCTCCACAGCGTGACCTCCAACAAGCTGGGCAGACAGGCACTGACATCCATGAGATAGTCGAAAAACTTGCTGAAGGGGAGGATGTGAGAATTCCTTATGAGGCAGAAGGTTTCGTGGACGGGTTTTATTCCTTTAGGGAAAGATTCAAGCCGGAATGGGTTATGGCAGAAGAGACTGTTTACGGTGAGTATAACGGTCATGGTTATTGTGGTTCTTTTGACGCTATCGTGAAGATAGAAGATGAGAATTGGTTGTTGGATTACAAGACAACACGCTCTGGCGTTCATCCTGAAGTTGCGTTACAATTATCTGCTTATGCCAATGCACACCATGTCATTCACCCAGATGAGACAACGGAGGAGTTGCCTCAGATAGACAGGTATGGGGTTCTCTGGCTCAGACCAGACAATTGGCGATTTGTAGAAATAAAGAAAGATAGGGAATTTTTTAATGTTTTTGGAGCGTTGGCACTTTCATGGCACTGGGAGAACTCACTTAAAAAGACAGCTCTCTTGGCTCCATTGGGATCAGGTGGGTCTAATCCACGCCCTTTTTAGATAAGGTAAGCACATGGGTACACTTACAAATTATACATTCGGAGATGCGACTTCTACTCTTGAAAGTCCAGAACCTCCTACATGGAAGTTAGCTGATATGCCAGAGGCATCAAAAGCTGATAACCGTAGATGGAAGACAGCATATTTTATTGCCAAGTTCTGGACTGACAACAAGTATGGGCCAACTCTCAGAGAAATACAAAAAGCAATTGATGTCAAATCTTTGACAACAATACGGTTGGATCTTGAGGCTCTCGCTGAAAGGGGATTCGTTACTTACATAGCGGGTCAAGCGCGCACCCTAGTTCCGACTGATATACTATTAGCACAGGTGTAAAACCTGTAAAAACTACTTAGCCATAGGAGGAAAGACACATGGCAATAGATAACAACGTCAATTTAGTCGGCAATCTTGTCGCAGACCCAGAATTACGCTTCACAAAAGGTGGCACTGCTGTCGCTGATTTGCGTATGGCTGTTAAACGTCGTTGGAATAAAGACGGCGAATGGCAGGAGGAATCATCTTTTTTTGATGTTTCAGTTTGGTCTGGAATGGCAGAACACGTAGCGGAGTCTCTTACTAAAGGTTTGAGAGTCGTTGTGATGGGACGCATCGAAGAGCAACGATGGGAAGACAAGGAAACCAAAGAGCCACGCCGTAAGGTTGTGATTGTTGCTGATGAAGTAGCGCCTTCTTTACGTTGGGCAACTGCTGAAGTCCATAGAGAAGCTAGTGCGACTGGAGCTGCTGCTCCTACCGCTCCTGCTACTCAGGAAGAGCCTTTTTAATGAGTGCTTATCAGAAATTCACTGAGTTCCATAACCGGAACCCTCATGTCCTTAACCGTTTAACGCAAATGGCTTTTGATCTTAAAGAGAGAGGTCATAGGCGTGTCGGGATAGAAATGCTTTTTAACGTAATCCGTTGGGAGACAATGATGGAGATAGAAGATCCTTCATCTCTTTACAAGCTTAACAACAACTACAAGCCTCACTACGCTCGGATGATTATGGAAACATATCCTGAGTTAGATGGGTTCTTTGAAGTTAGAGAGTTGAAGGCTATCACTTAGTCTTTGGGGGGGAAATGAAAGCCGTCATCATAGCTTCGATTATCGGAGTGACTTTGTTTACGAGTGTTGCGAATGCGTCACATGATCGCATTTACAGTCCTTGCAGTACGGAATATGGGCATGTTCATATGTCTTTTGAGGAAGTCTCTGCACGGGTTTCGATAATGGAACAGGAAGGGGTTATCCCTGCGGGGATGATTTCACGCTATGTCGAAGCGCGCGATGGGGGTAAAGGCAATGAAGACCCCCGCTTTGTTTGGGCAAGACACTTGGAAGAAGGTCAGATCCTTTCTTTAGGCAACTGGGCTAATGGTGAACACCCTGAGCTTGAACAACTCATGTTTGATTCAGGGCTTGTAGCTGAGTGGCAGTTAGATGCCAACAAAAGGGTGAGACGTTTTAATGATCCTTATTGGATGCAAGAGAATCCACTATCACCTTCTTTTACTGTTTGGGAGTCATTGTGTATGGCTAATCTCGGATATTCAGTTCCGGTGTTTGAAATAAACGATGCTGGACAATGGGTTACGAATATCCCAGCTACGACAACGACTGCCCCTCCTGTGACAACGACAACAATTTTTGTTTCATCGCCAGTTTCCCAGCCTCTAACGGAAGAGCCAATCGAACACGGAACTGTCGATGAAGTTTTTCATAATCCCCCATCCCAGAAAGTTGCGTTTCCACTTATCCCACTCAGCGCGGTGGGGGATTATGACCTTTTTGATGCCGAGTGGGACGGGTATCCATTTGAAGCAACAGTTAGACTTTTAGAAGAGAGATACCCTCCAAATACACCCGACAGATTTCATTTCCGGTTGTCTTATGCGGTTGAGTTTTTGCGTGAGGGAGGGATGGTTAAGGGGTTAGATAACTTGTGGGAATCAGGTTTAACCCTTAATGATTGAAGACACCTATTCGGTTTCTGCAATAGAATCTTCTAGCACCCACGATTGGATACTCAACAAGCATTACGCTAAACGTCTACCCAGTATTTCTTTTGCCTATGGTTTGTTTGAGGACACCGTTATGGTGGGGATCTGCACAATAGGTAAGCCTGCATCTCCATCATTATGCAAAGGTGTGTGTGGAGAAAAGAATTCTAAGTTTGTTTATGAATTGAACAGGCTTTGCGTGAATGATGGTCTGCCTAAAAATGCTTTATCTTTTTTCGTGGGTAAAGTCTTGTCTCTCTTACCTCCTCTGATATTGGTCAGTTATGCTGACTCGGCGCAAAACCATCATGGGTACATTTATCAGGCTACTAATTGGATTTACACAGGTGCTACTAAGGCACGTACTGACATCGGGTCAGAAGACGGCACTCATAGCAGACATTATGACAAAGGGTTGGATTACTCCAAGAACAGAAAGTTCCGTAGTAGTAAATACAGATATATTTATTTCACTGGCACTAAAGACCAGCGTAAAAAATGGAGTAAGCAGTTAAATTACCCTGTTGAGCCTTATCCTAAAGGTGACAATAAGCGTTATGACGCTTCTTATGAACCTGATGTTCAGGCTGTTTTATTCAAGGAGGGCGAGTGATTAGTTTTAGGGTCAAAGACCAAAAGCACACCTACATTAAAGAGTTTCATGGCAAAGGATGGGGTGTTAGCTTCTGTGAATTTTTAGAAGCATGTCTCGCTGAAGAAACGCTTACCGTTTACCTCCGTCGTAAGCAACAGCGTGACCTTCTTCAATAAGAACGTCATTTAAACAAACACCATCTTTAGTTAAAACTTTCCCTAAGACACGACCAAATTTACCCCTGTCGTCCAACGATGTTTGTATCACAGGGTTCATTCCGGCTTCTTCTAGCAACCACCGACCAACAAAGTCCTTAGCAGCTAAACCACGCTCCTTTTCCTCAAGGTCTCTTGTGCGTGATTCTGGGGTGTTAATACCCACCAACCGGATTCGCACATGGTATTTGATGTCAAACCCAAGGTCGAGGTCAACATCTATTGTGTCACCGTCAACGACTTTGGTTACTGTAGATCGGTAATGAAATAAGTTATCTGCGCTCATGCACTTATGTTAGCTTCAATCCCCAACATGCAGGAAGATGCACTCCCCTGGACATTCATCCGCAGCTTCGATTACTGCTTCAACATTCTCAGGCTTAACCTCAACCATTTCACTCATCTTGTGAGTTGG
>CEUA01234330.1_pt1 | contig 11460 bp, 9 predicted proteins | sample 361541 | NCBI WGS metagenome assembly CEUA01 (sample SAMEA2623079, study PRJEB7988) | marine metagenome | isolation source: saline water (ENVO:00002010), including
CTTATTAATTCCAAAAAAAGTAGCAATAATAATTGTTGTTAGAAAACTAATAACAACAAATAATGAGATCCATGGTAAATAATTAATATTGGTATCAATGAGATAGGCAATACTTATATTAAAGCCCATTAAGACTATGCCTATTTGAAGTGGCAATGTCCTAAGTTTGAAAAAGATCAGATCATCATTCGGTTTATATAAAATGGCATATATTGTGCCTAGAAAGATTGAAAAGGCAGGATTAAGCACATAAATAGATATTGAAAATAAGATAAATAACAAAAAATACATTGGAATTGCTAGCTATCCTAATGAAAAAAATAGTGGTACTTTTAACATTAATAGATCATAAATTCTGGTGGTGCATCGATTTGCAACATCAATCCAATATCATCTCCAAACCACCAGCCTTCCTTCCAATCTGTTCCTTCAAAGGTGTGTACGCCCGCCTCCCAAGCGCGTACATCATTATTTGATGGCTTATTACCAAACAGTCCTTTGGTGTCAGTAGCTGTGAGTAAAAATAAGATCATCACTATGTTATCTTCTGCAATAATCAAGCTAACTTTATCATTTCTATCATGACTAAATGATGGCCCTATGCCTTGATCGCTAGCTCCATAATAGCTCCCACTAACACCTAGATGATAAAAACCTGCTCTTGTGTAGACCTCATATGGTCTGCCTTCGAATATTTGATTAAATGGTCTAATTTTTGACTTATATGCAGAAACCCTAACTTTATTTATATAGGTGTCAGTATCTTCTGGCACAGAGAGCATGTCCATAAGCACATGACTTCCCTCTCTAACAGGGTATTCGTTATTAGGGATAACAGTCGTATTATCATTTCTTTTTGGGAGCCACTTGCCTAATTGTTTAAGCAATGCTGCTTCATCCGCCATCTCAAATGACTCGGTTATAATACCATCTTTAACCTTATAAAATGCTAACGAATAAATATCAATAGGCTTATTAGTTGCTGGTATTCCATATAAATTCCCTAAGTGCGTGCCAGTAATTCTATACTTAACACCGACCATATCGTCTTCAGCTATAATTACTTCAATAATATCTTTTCTATCAGGAATAGCCGTATTTAAGCTGTTCGAGCCTAAAAGGTTATTCTGGTTTTCAATGTTTGTAACTAAATTTTGAAACTCAGATCGATAAGACTTTGAGCTACTGGAGAATACGCCCTCCTTCATCCTATTTTCAACATATCTTGTTACTAATGCTTTATTTGACTCAAGCTGATTTTCCTGAGAAAGAGCTACTGAATTAATCACAGAAAGGATAGTCCATGACACGGATAAAATAATTACCTTTTTAAGTATTATCATTTCTTATAACCCTTAAGTTTGTCTTTAATACTAGAAATTCCATTCTGTTTGCTGCTGGACATTTGGCGGTCTTTCTCGTAATGGAGCTACGCAATCATTTTCAATAAATTCATAATCTTGCCGATACAATTTAATTCTATTTATTGTCCACGACTCTGTAAGAAATAATGGATCATAAACAGTAGTCTCTGTCAGCAAGAGCGTTCCAAGGCCTGGGTCGTCACGTTTTGTATATGTCTCAATAACTCGAGCTTGGCTGCTTAATGGCCTTCCTCTATGACCACTATGATTAGGAAGAAGATTTACAGTTTCAATTATTAATGCATCCCCGTCATATCTTGCAACAGAATCTCCTAAATGACTGAGAACACCAGGTTTTGGCAATTTATCGCCAAGAAAAACAACTCTTTTTGAGCCATATTCCTCATACTCGATGGTTATATGATCTGAATATTGTTTGATTATTTGGCCATAAGGTGTATATCCAGCTTGTCTCACAACTCCTGGTGGATCACAAAATACCTGGGGGTCGTTAATTAAATTCCAGGCATCACTATTGTTTGCACTCTCGCCTAAGGCGTTATAAGGCATTTTTGCGTCATTGTTTGCCACATCTGGCCCTCCTCTAGGTCCACCTGTAGGAGTGCTGCTAGTTATTCCAGTAAAATTTGGTTCTCCAGTAGGTAAGTATGACTCAAGAAAATACTTCTGAGTTTCTGATGATGAGGAGTTAGCTATAAGCCCTAAAGATACTTTAGGGTCTTGTCCAGGCGATAATTCAGCAAACACCTGGTCATTATCTGGGTTTATAATATACATCTCATCTATTGATATCATTGGTGAACCATCATGAGTAGCACTTCCTGTAATACGAAGCTTATCACCAGCATTTAGGGCATCTCGAGTCCAGCCATTACGACGCCACCCAGTTGCAGAACTTCCTTCAACAGTCCACTCTGTTACGCTGCCGTCATTATCTAAAACATCTATATAAATCAATACATGAGGATTCACAAACCTAAAATTTGTGATAACTCCCTCAATAGTATTCTTTTCAGTAGTACTAAAGGTAGCGGCAAATGAATGATGAGCTAAAGAATTAGCGCTTAAAAGCATTAAAAAATTGATTGTTAATATTTGTAAAATAATTTTTTTCATTATGATTTAGTCCTCTTCTGGTGGTTCCTCTGATGGCCATTCTGAAAAGGGAAATGGTTGGATATCAGAGATAAAAGTAAGGTAGCAGATTATTTGATATGAGTAAGCTGCTAGTGAGTAGCTAAGACCTAGCAATTTAGATTGTCTTTTTCCTGTGAAAAGCATAAAAAGAGTTTGTACTATTATAATAGCAAATATTACGACCCTTGAAACACCCCAAAGACCTATAAAGAGGCCCATAAATAAGATTCTAAGCCATGTAGACGAGGACTTAATATTTTTTTCTATGGCTGCCAGCTTTTCTCTATTTTCGGTTTTTATTTCCATGATTTTTCCAAAGCGTTATTTTTATCTTGAACTATCTTGATAAACAATATTACCAGATAACATCGTTAAAACAGGCTTAATAGTATAAATTTCATCGATAGGAATATCTAGATAGTCTTTATCTAAAATAATAATATCTGCATATTTATTTGGCTCAATAGTTCCAATCAAGTCTTCCATAAACATTAAATAGGCATTAGATCTAGTATGGGCTATTAAAGCTTCCTCTCTAGTAATTACTTGATCTTTATTATATTTTTGCTTATCAGGAAAAGTCTTTCCAGCTGTGTATTCCCAAATAGTATGAAAAGGATTGTAAGTTGCAACTACCGTCCCATCTGATCCCATTCCCCATAAAATTCCACTATCTTGAATATCCTTAATGGGTGGCGATGCCCTATCTTCAACTACTGGTTTAACAGTATGATTATGAACAGTCAAAGCCAGGCCAAGTGATTTTGCTCGATCAATTGAGCCTTTTGATATGAAGTCAACATGACCAATGGTCCATCTCAAGTTATCAATTGAGTAGGATTGACTAATTCTCTCAAAGACGTCAAGCATACCGACAACTGTTGGCTCTTGCATTGCGTGTTCATTAAGTTGCCAGCCATTTTTAGCTGCGGATAAAGCTATAACTTCAAAGCTATCATAAACGGACTGTGGAAATGGCTCTGACGTTGTTGGAAAATCATGCAGCAGTCCGTAAACATGCTCCCCTATTCCATACTCACCAAAGAAATCATTTCTCTTAAATGGAGGTTCATTTTCTAATAATTCTGCTGCCGCTATCGCCGTTCTTGGGCTATCTGCCCAATATCTTTGTGCATAAAATGTTCTAACCGTTAATTCAGCCATATCTGCTAGCTCACTAACAGGCTGATATGAGCCATCAAGATAACCAAGATCATAAACGGTTGTTATGCCAACGCTATTAAGATAATTATTAAAGTCCTTAATCTCGTTTGCCCTTTCCTCCTCGTTGGTTGCAAAAGGGTAATATTTTAAGGCTGCATACATCACTTCTCTACCTTCTAGACTAGATGTCCTAATAACTGAACCTCCTTTGTATAAATGTGGCACTGCTGGAGCAATTTTTTCAATAGCTAGTGAGTTCATATAAAAAGCTGAATAGGTTCTTTGAATAAATACAGGGTTATTTGGCGAAGCAGCATCAAGCTCTTCTCTTGTGAAACCTCCTGGTATATCTGAAAATTGTCCTTCAGACCAGCCTCCAAATATAAACACCCATTCATTAGTATCAAGCTGCCTAGCTTTCTCAGCTATAACTAATAAAGCCTCTTTTTTTGAAGTAATGCCATGAATTCTTGTCTCATGGGTGGCAAAATTGGTTCCCCTTAGATAATGTAAGTGACTATCAATTATTCCTGGTATTGCAGTTTTACCCTCAAGATCAATTAATCGAGTATTAGCTGATGACATTTGCAAGATATCATCGCTGCTGCCAACAGATAATATTCTGTCTTCACTTATGGCAACAGCCTCTTCTATAGAAAAATCTTTATCAACAGTTAGTATTTTGCCATTATAAAAAATGATATCGGCTGTTTGTGCTATTGTAGCTAATGGAAATAGGTACAATAAAAAAATAAGTTTTTTATAATTAAATTGCTTTTGCATATTAACTAGCTCTTATTTTAAAAGGTCTTTAAGTATACGGAATAATGAAATTATTAACAGATATAGGCGCAAATTTAACTCACTCTAGCTTTAGCAATGATCTAACGGTAGTAATAGAGAATGCTAAGAAAATGGGAGTTAATCGTCTTATTATAACTGGCTCATCCGTTAAGGAATCTCAGTTGGCTTATCAGTTAGCTCAGGATCACTATGGCCTATTCTCAACAGCTGGAGTACATCCTCACAATGCAAATAACTATAACCATTCTTCATATAATGAATTACTAGATATTGCCAATAAACCAGCAGTTGTAGCTATCGGTGAATGTGGTCTAGATTATTGGAGAAACTTCTCAACTAAGCAAGAACAAAAAGATGTATTTTCTATACACCTAGACCTATCTATTGAAACAAAACTACCTCTATTTCTTCACCAAAGGGATGCATTTAATGACTTTATTAACATCCTTCAGCCATACAAAAATAAAATTCCCGGAGGAGTTTCACATTGCTTTACTGGTAATAAAAATGAACTCCATACTTTGCTAGATTTAGGTTTGTTTGTAGGTATAACAGGATGGCTTTGTGATCCAACAAGAGGCAAGGATCTTAGAAATGCAATTAAATATATTCCATTAGATAGAATTCTAATAGAAACTGATTCTCCATATTTGTTACCAAAAGACATGAAAGACAAGCCTAGAAACCGAAGAAATGAACCAAAATATCTAGTTTATATTCTAGAGAGGCTATCAGATATGATAAAAGTAGATAAAGAAAAATTAGCTGATCAAATAGAGACAAATGTAGAAAGCTTATTTAAGATAAATAGTTAATCCCATTTTTCTAATTGCTTAACTAGATCATCTAATTTTTTGCTTAATGAGTTGTAATTTGTTTTTCTTTTTAAAAGATCTCTCAGCGAAGAGGGTATGTCTACTTCTCTGCCAATAATTGGCTCAATAATATTATTAAATTTAGCAGCATGAGCTGTTGCATCGATTATAAACGGGCAGCCATCATCATTGTTATCTGCTAAGTGCTCATATGTGCTAAATGCAGTGGCAGTATGCGGGCAAATAATAATATCATTATTTAGGTATACTTTTTTTATTTCGCTTTTTATCATTTCGTCATTAACTGAAAATGACTCTATAGTATTAGATAAGTCTTGAAAACTTGGAATCAAAAAACGCAATCTCTCCATATTGCTTGGGTTTCCAACATCCATGGCTGAGGCTAAGGTATTAATACTTTGTCTTGGTAACCAGTTGCCGGTTGATAGGTAGTCTGGGATAGATTGGTTTGCGTTAACTGCTAATATTATTCTTTCTATTGGCATGCCCATATGCTTAGCCCAAATGCATCCCAATGCATTACCAAGATTACCAGTAGGAATAATAAAATTTGATGGTTTTTCGTAATTTCGCCAATTCCAGATACTGGCAGCAGCATGATAAGCTGCCTGAGGTAAAAGCCTACCAATATTAATGCTATTCGCGGCCGACAGAGTGTGTTTTTTATTTAGATTTTTATCATTAAAAGCAGATTTAACTAAAAACTGACAGTCATCAAAAGTACCATCTACTTCAAAAGATTTAATATTTTTATCCCAACAAGTTAATTGATGCTTTTGTCTTGGTGATACTTGCTCCTTAGGAAAAAAAATCATTGCTCTAATATTTTTTCTATTGTAAAAAGCTGCTGCAACCGCTCCTCCTGTATCTCCAGATGTTGCAACTAGAATAGTCGTCACCTCACTACCATAAGTTTTTCTAGCAAGATACCTATCCATAGTAGAAGCAAGAAATCTAGCCCCAACATCTTTGAATGCTGCTGTTGGGCCATGATAAAGTTCTAATAAAGATATATTGTTGGAATGCTTCAATTCATTATTAATAATCGGAAAATTTAATGACTCATGACATATATCCTCAAGATCAACTTCTAAAGAACTATTCTTAAAAAAAGGATAAAGGATTTGGTTAGCAATTTCTGCTACTGAGGTGCCTCCTATATCATTAGGGTTAAACTTAGGTAAAAATTCAGGTATATACAAGCAACCATCTGGAGCTAAGCCATTATGTATGGCTCCAACTAGATCAGTCTCATGCTTGCCAGAGGTACTATAAAATTTCATTACTACCTATCTTGCGCTTAACATGCTACATAAACTAAGAAGATCTGAAAAAATTCCGGCAGCTGTAACTTCTGGTCCAGCTCCAGGCCCTCTAACTATAAGCGGATTATCACAATATCTTTTAGTCACAAATTGCACAATATTATCAGTTAGATGTATATTGCTAAATGCATGATCTTTGGAGAAAGGTTTTAAGCTAACATCTGCTGTTCCTTTTTTAATATCAATATTTAAAATATATCTCAAAACCTGATTTTTACTTTCGGAATCATTATAGACATCTTTCATTGGCTCATCAAAATCAGACAAACCAGATAAAAACTTATCAACGCTTGCTGTTTTTAATGACTCAGGCACTAAGCTTTCTACAGATACTTGATCCAAGTTAAGATTAAGACCAACCTCTCTAGCCAAGATAACGGCTTTTCGCGCTACATCAATACCTGAAAGATCATCACGAGGATCAGGTTCAGTATATCCTTTACGTTTAGCGTCTATAACTATTTTTGAAAAAGGCTTAGATCCATCATATATATTAAATAAATAAGCTAAAGTTCCAGAAAAAATTCCACTTATTGAGTAAATTTCATCTCCAGTTGCTACCAAATGTTTTAAAGTTTGTATAACAGGAAGCCCTGCTCCAACTGTAGCTTCATATAAATAGTGCGAGCTATTCTCTTTAACAGAGTTTTTGAGAGAATTGTAATATTCAATTTTTTCACTATTAGCTCGCTTATTTGGGGTAATGATATGAATTCCCTTATCAAGCCAATCTTTATAGCAATCAGCAACAGATTTTTCAGCAGTGCAATCAATTATTACTGCATGGGGAAGATGATCTGCCTTCAGATGGTTAGCAAACTCGTCAAGATTAGCTCTTAAATCGCTACTATCGAGTCCTTCACTCCAGCGGTCCAAATCAATAAATCTATCATTAATGATCATTCTCTTGGAATTTATAATACCCCTAATACGAAGATCTAAATTAAAATTAACTTTAAGCTTGTCTTGCTCGCCACTAATTTGATCAACTAAGGCCCTTCCAACAGCTCCAGGACCTATTATCCCAATAGAAACAGTCTTTGCAGAAAGATAAAAATTTCCATGAACAGCTCTGAGAGCTTTTGACATATCATTACTATCTATAACGGCTGAAATATTCCTTTCTGAAGCTCCTTGTGCTATCGCCTTAACATTTATAGAGGAGTTTCCTAGTGTGCTAAAAAACCTCCCTGCCACTCCTGCAAAGCCAGTCATGCCATCACCAACTATTGCTATAATTCCGCATGAGTCTTGAATCTCAACTTTTTGTATTTGCCCTTCTTTTAGCTCTAGAGAAAATGCATTAGAAACTATTTGCTTTACATCATTGCAATACTTTTGGTCTACAGCAAAGCAGATAGAATGCTCTGAGCTACCTTGAGAAATTAATATAACAGAAATACCAGCTTCTCTTAATGCACCAAAAAGCCTATCTGCTGTACCTGAAACACCTATCATTCCAGTACCTTCTAAGTTAACAAGACTTATCCCATCAATACCAGTAACGCCTTTAATTAACATTTTATCAGTATTAACCTTAGATAAAATTTTTGTACCCGGGTGGCCTGGGTTAAAAGTATTTTTAATAAATATTGGTATGTTTTTTTCTACAGCTGGCGATAAAGTTTGCGGATGAATAACCTCAGCTCCAAAGTATGCTAACTCCATAGCCTCGCTATATGATATTTCATTAATAACATTAGCTTCAGGAACTTTTCTTGGATCCCCAGTTAAAACGCCATCAACATCAGTCCATATACTTATGTCTTCAGCATCTAATAGGTTGCCAAAAATAGAAGCGGAATAGTCACTACCATTTCTGCCCAAAGTTGTATGATCTCCGTTCTTATCTCTTGCTATATATCCAGTAATAACTGCTAGCTCAATATCATCATTTTTAAAAACCTTATTTATGTTTTTCATTGAGGCTTCCCAATCTACTATCGCCCCCATTTCACCTTGATCAACTACTAAGACATCTCTTGAATCAATACAAATTATATTTTTTCTATTAGTAGATTCCTCAAGAAATTTTGAGAGAAGCCTAGAGGACCAAAGCTCGCCATAACCAGACACAATTCCTTGAACCCTGTCTGTTGAAGAATTAACAATTGAGGTAGCTTTTAAAATCTTTCTTATAGACTCTAAGTCGCTATTAAAAGAATCTAAAATATATTTTAAGCCCTTTTTTGACAATAGATCGGAAGCAATATCGTTATATTGTTTAGAAATTTCATCGATTGAGCTACCAATATTTTTATTTTTAGCAGCATCATTAGTTATTGACAATAGTGTGTCAGTGGTTCCTTTTATTGCTGAGACAACAACAGCAAGTTTTCTTGGGTTGTTCTTAATAATATTAGCAACCTTTTTAAAACACTCTGAATCAGCTAAGCTTGATCCACCAAATTTATAAACAGTCCAGTTCACTAGCATCTCATCATAATAGTTTGCTAAGAGATATTAGATATCTCTTTCCTCATTAAATCTATAGTTGACTTGTAGTCATCACTTCCGAATATCGCCGAACCAGCAACAAAAGTATTTGCTCCAGCTTTTGCAATCCTTCCTATGTTATCAGTTTTAATTCCTCCATCGACTTCTAATCTTATATTTTTACCGCTTTTATCAATAATTTTCTTAAGAGATTGAATTTTTTCTAGAGATGACTCAATAAAAGCTTGTCCTCCAAAGCCAGGGTTGACAGACATAACAAGTATTAAATCTAAGGATTCAATAACCGGCTCTACAAGAGACACAGGAGATCCAGGATTTAAGGCAAGGCCGCTTTTACAGCCTAAATCTTTAATTATTTGAATAGATCTATGAATGTGGTTGCTCGCTTCTGGGTGAAAGCTAATGTAGCTTGCTCCGGCTTTAGCAAAATCAGAAATTATTCTATCTACTGGTTTAACCATTAAGTGGACATCTATTGGAGCTTTTATACCATAATCCCTAAGGGACTGACACACCATAGGACCAATAGTTAGGTTTGGTACATAGTGGTTATCCATAACATCAAAATGTATTAAGTCAGCTCCGGCTGATAATACTTTCGATGTCTCTTCACCTAGACGAGCAAAATCAGCAGAAAGTATAGAAGGTGCTATCCATGAATCATTCATAATTAATACTCCTCTTTAATTACATTTTACCTAAATTTAAGATTAGCACTAACGATTAGTGCAATTCCAATCAGTCCTGTAGTAACAAGTAGGGCTTTCTGAAAACCTACCACAGAATTTATTTCTGAAGCCATTACCGCTCCAACTAAAGAGGCGCCAATTAGCCTTCCTATGCTTAAAAAAAGAGCAAGAATGCCCTGATTTGATCCTCTATTATTTTTAGATGAGCTTGAAATTAATAAAACTCTTAGAGCTGTCATAATTCCTGCAATACTTAACCCTATAATCATGCCCGCAATATAAAAAACAGAGTAACTTAAATTGCTATAGCTAAAAAATAAAAAAGAAAAAATTAATAAAGCAAGGCTTATCTGAATTATAAATATTGGTGATAAATTATCTGACAGAATTCCACTCACTAATGATCCAATAATTAATGCAGCAACCAAAGGCAAAAGCATTAAGCTAGCAGTTGTATCTAATACATTAAACTGGTTAACTGCGACTGATGGGAGAAACACCATCCCCGCCTCTACTAAACCAGTCACAATCGCAATACACCAAATGATTACTAGTTGTTTAGATCCTAATATCTCTAAGCTAATAATTGGATCTTTAGCAGTATTCTCTCTAAATATAAATAGCATAAAGCTAATTAAAAAAATTATAAATAGCGTTACTGTCGTGTTACTCATTAAGCTAGATGATAGGCTAGCTGAATCTATTTGACTAATGGCGTAGGCAAAAGAAGTAAGCGTTAAAAATAGAAAAAAGGCGCCCAAAAGATCAACAGTCGAAGGTCTAGTGGCTTTATCATTTGGTAAAAATCTTAAAGACTGAAGGCATACATAGATAACGATAGGTATGTTAATTATAAATAGCCAATTCCATCCAAAGTTTAATAGTAAGGCGCCAAGAATTGGACCTAAGAGGAACGCTAGACCAAAAACTGCTCCGATTAAACCGAGAGCCTTTCCTCTATGCTTTGCAGGAAACGAATCTGCAATAATTGCGGTTGAGACAGGCAAAATACCGCCAGCACTAAATCCCTGTAATGATCTGCCAATTAGCAAGATGTAAAAGTTACTAGAAGCGGCAACAATTAATGAGGAAAAACCAAAAAATGCAACACAATAGAAAAAAGTCTTTCGCCTTCCATATCTATCTGATAATTTGGCAATGATGGGTGCTCCTAATAATTGGAATAATATATATATACCAAAAACCCAACTTAAAGCATCATCATTAACTGAAAAGCTTTGCTGGATCGCTGGTAGCGCTGGCCCTATGATCGCAATATCCAATGCTGCCATTAAGACTGCTAGAAATAATATAGTAGTTATGTTTAGTAGTTTTTTGTCTAACATATAAAAAATTTAGAAAATTTAATAAAAAAAATAAATTTCTTTCAATTATCGCATTTTTTATAAAAATAATATGTTTTAATATGTAAATATTAATTAATAAAAAAAGAGATCGGAAATGGCTTCTTCGATAGGTAGAAATCAAATATGCCCATGTGGCAGCAATAAAAAGTATAAAAAATGCTGTGCACTTAAACAGGGTCAAATGTCGCTTGCAATGAAAATTTCTATTGCTGCTATTTCAGTTATTTTATTAGGAGGTATGATTATATTTATCAGTTCTATTGGCGATATTGACATGTCTTCTCAGTCTGGTAATA
>CEUA01225916.1_pt1 | contig 11450 bp, 29 predicted proteins | sample 361541 | NCBI WGS metagenome assembly CEUA01 (sample SAMEA2623079, study PRJEB7988) | marine metagenome | isolation source: saline water (ENVO:00002010), including
TTTCTTATTCCATTCATCCCAGGCTTTCCGGCCCACAATTTCTCTTACATCTTTTTCACTTAACTCTTTTAACATCTCATCAATCTTCCAATTCGGCCTTCTACCAAATCTAATAGGAGTTTTAGATAAATTTATACTTTCATCTATTAACCATTGAGGCCAGGTTGATTTCTCTTTCTTCGGTTGTGTTTTTTTCTGTTGATGTTCTTCTACCAACTTGATTAGATAGTTGATATAGTTTTGAGCTTTTTTTAAATCGTTTAAGCCTCCCTTGAGCCTCCACCTTGATATGTACTTCACAATGTTGCCTTCATTGTAGCCCAGGTTGTTTTTAGTTATATAATCTCTTGGCTGTATTGCTAATTGATTATAATGCTTTGGATCTATTGGATCTGACATTGTTATCTCCTTTTTTAATTTGATAGTGAGGTTTTGAATTTAGCACCAATTCTACAGCATCTGTTATAAATTTAACCATAGATACTCGGTGCTTTTTAGCCTCTTTTTGGAGCTTTCCCTTCAATTTAGTGGAAATCTTCAGATAAATAGGTGTTAATTGAGGTTGCATTTTTTTTCCTTTTTTTTAATTTAATGTATTGACTTGTATATATTCAATATATATATCTATCAATATGAACAATATAAGACCAACAACAAGAAATAACAAAGGGAGGAAAAATGGCTTATAAACATTACTTGCGTTCAACTAGAAACTTATATTACATCGAGGAAAAACCAGGAGTAAGAATTTATTATTCTTATGTAACTCCTGTTGCTTTTTTAGCAAATGGTGTTCTTAAAGTTTCTGAAAACAGATGGTCTGTAACTACAGGCAGACATTTAACTTGGATTGATGGAGGAGCAAAGAAAGACAGATTACCTCACGATCAATTCAAAAAAGAGTTGGAGGATATTAAGGGCCAACAATCAAAACAGCCGGATATTTTAAAAACAGTTTCAGCTGTTTCTGCTTTATTTGGCATTATATCTGATCACCAAAAAGATAAAGAAGGGAAAGTTAAATTCCAGAAGAGATTTTTTGAGAAGGTTCCTGGTATTCAATTTCCAGAAGATTGGGATCAGTTACCAACTGAAGAAAAAGAGAAGAGGTTAAAAAAAGTTACTGAAGAGGGATTAAAAAAAAGATGAACTTTAGAACTTGGCTAACTAAAAATAAACTAAAGTCATCAGATAAAATGGTGGGAGATCTGCGTGTGTTAGCAGATACTTCCACTTTTAGATATATCTCCAGGAATGGTTTTAATTCTGATGATGTAATTATTAGAATGATTGAAGATGGTTGGATATTTCAAAATCCAAACACTCCTCCAGAATTTACATTCGATGTTGTTCTGGATCATTTTGATAACAATCCAATACTAACTTAATAGGAAATATAATTATGAAATATGTAGCTTACTATAGAGTATCAACTAAAGACCAAGGCAAAGATGGTTATGGTATCCAGGATCAAGAGAAGGTTGTTGAAAGATATGTTGGTAACAATGAATTGATTGCATCTTTTAAAGAAACTGAAAGTGGATCTAAAAGTGATAGACCGGAACTGTTAAAGGCCCTGGCATTATGTAAAAAAGAAAATGCAACATTAGTTATAGCAAGATTAGATAGACTTGCTCGTAACTTATACTTTGTTGCTAAATTACAAAACAGTAAGATTGATTTTGTTTGTTGCGATATACCAGATGCTAACAAATTTACTATTCAATTACTTGCTGCTGTAGCTGAACAGTATTTAGATACATTAAGAAAAAATACTAAAGCTGCCCTGGCTATTGCTAAAAAGAATGGAGTGCAATTAGGCAATCCAAAAAATCTTAAACAAGCAAGTATTAAAGGTAACAAAGTTAAACAACAACAAGCAGATCAATTCGCAATTAAGATTAATGAAATTATTAAAAGTATCAGAGCTGCTGGATTAAATACACTCCAGGAAATTTCTGTTGCTTTAAATAATAGAGGTATCAAAACTTATAATGATGGAGTTTGGTATCCTACAACAGTAAAAAACATCATAGAAAGAGTAGGTGCGTAATGGCTAAAAGATCCTGGTGGAGCTTAAAGATACACGACTATCCAAACTATGATCCTAATGATGCTGACCTTGAACATATTGCAGAACAAATTAAACAAGGAAATCATCAAGGAGAATTAATACAAGAAAAAGAAAAGGAGGTGTGTAATGGATCATAATGATCTAAAAGTAAGTGAGTTTAATAAAATAGTTGGTCAAAGAATTTTAAAGCAAAGACTAAACAAAAAATTAACTCAAACAAAACTTGCTAAACAACTTTTCGTAACTTTTCAACAAATTCAAAAGTACGAAAAGGGAGTAAATGGTGTGAGTGGTTTTAGACTTAAACAACTTTCACTAGCATTAGAGGTTCCTGTTAATTACTTTTTTGATTATCCAATAACAGTAATTGATGGAAAGCTGTGTTCTTCTAATGTTCCTGTAGATAATAGACAGAATGTGTCTAAAAGAGAACCACAAGATAAACAATTAGACACCAACAAAGAGAGGTCTGAATGAAAATATTGAAATCTATTTTTGAAGGATTGGTTTTTCTAGCTTGTATTGCTATGATTTATTTCTTCACAATATTTTTGTGTGCACTTTCAGATAAGTGTTACTACTACTATTTTCCTGGAGCAATTTAATGCCTGTAAATAAAGTTTATACATCATTAAAAAATTATGAATTAGGATCTAGTAAGATAGTAAATTTAATCAGAGGTGTTGAAGGTTATACAAGTTTCCAAACTCCCAATGAAGTTTTGGAAAGAGCCATCAAAGAGCTCAAAGGAGAGGAGGTTACTGATGACATAAGTAACTTACCCAAAGTTAAGGCTGGTACATATTTAGAACCAGCTATACTTAATCTTTTCTCCCACGACTTAAAAGAAATCTGTGATGAACAACAAGCTACATTTAAAATTGATGTTCCGGATCAAGGATATTTTTTTAAAGTTAAGGGAGGAAAGATCGGCAGTTCATTAGATGCTAAAATAAAATTTAGCAAAACAATAAGTTTATTGGATCACAATAATGTGGAACATAAACTATCCGGAGTAGGTAATATTGAAATTAAAAATTTCTCCGGTGCTGCTACAGATCCTGTGCCCTTATACCAGGAGTTTCAACAACAATCACAGTTGCTGACAACTGCAAGTAATTTTTCCCTTTTAGTTAGATTGGTTAAGGGCTGGGATCTACAATGGTTTGTATATTTTCCAGATAAAAAGATACAACAGCTATTAATAGATGCTGCAACAGATTTTTGGTTTAGGGTTGATGGCATTATGAATGGTAAAGACTATTGGTATCCTCCAGAGAATACCAAAGAGGCATCCAAATTAATTAAAGGTAATGGAGTGTTGAATGCTTTTAGTATGGATGGTAACAATGAGCTCCAGAAATTAGTGGATGATTTTCATTCTGCTAATGTTGCAATTAAAGCCTCTCAAGAAATTAAAGATCTCTCATCAAAAAGAATGAAAGAAATAATGGGAGAACACGAGGTTGTTAAATGTAATGATGTGGAAATTAGACATACCACAATGGAGAAAGCAAGAACTAAAGTAATAAAACTTGATGGGCCTCCACTTAAATACAGGAGGTTCTCGGTAAAGCATAGTGTCCAAAGATGATAGAAAACATTTTCAAATTAATGCTTACTTACTTGCTAGGCAAGAGAGTGCTAAACGCATTCGACTACGAATATTGGAAAAGTTTGGTGTTGATATTGGAGTTGAATTTGTTGAAGAACTCATTGAGCTTATGGCCCTGGCTGCAATCGAGGGCCTTAAAATACAAAACCAAATATTCACTTTTCACATTAATAAAATAGGAGATAATGATGACGAACCAGAAGAACCACCAGATGAAACAAAGCACTAGCAGTTTAATTGATGCTTTAAATAAGTTTCAAGATAGTAATACTAAAGCTGAAAGAGATGGTACTAATCCATACTTTAAATCTGATTATGCTACACTTGATGAAGTTATTAGATGTTGTAACTATGGAGCTAAATTTGGATTAGCATTCTCTCAACAAATAGATTTTGAAAAAGATATTGTTGAAGGACAATTAGTAACTACACAATTTGTTAGAACTACTCTTTATCATACGAGCAGCCAACAAGCTATTACAAGCAGACATATTATTGCAGTTAAAGGCAATAAGTTTGATGATAGCCACGCAGTAGGATCAGCCATTACTTATGCTAAAAGATATTCTTTATTAGCAATATATGGATTGGCTACCCAGGATGATGATGGTAATGCTAACTCTGAAGTAACTGATAATAAATCTACAAAATCTAAAGTAGATAGTGCAGCTAAAACTAAAGCAGAGAGTGATAAGGTATGGATACAATATCAGAATAATTATATCAGTTCTATTGTTGGAATAATTAATAATGAGAATAAAGATTATGAAGATAAGAAAAAAGAACTTAATGATTATGTTGAAATTGAGGCTCCTAAAAAATCTAAATTAGCCAAAGAGTTACCAGGACTTCACGAACAATTAGATCAAAGAATAGAAAGAGAGAAAAAAAGATTTAAAGAAATGGAGGTTAAAGATGGCAAATCTAATGGTAACTAAAAAACAATTAAGGTTATTTGATTACATTAAATCTTATCATAAGAAGGAGAGAATACCTCCTACTGTTAGAGAGATAGCAAAGCATATGGGCTGTGTTCATAGCAATGTGCATCGAATGCTCCGGTTATTAGAGAGAGATCATTTAATTAAAATACATCCAGCTAAACCTAGAGGTATTGAAATTTTAAATGGGAGTGGAAAATGATTAGTGGTCAAACTGCTCAAAAAATTTTAGTGGAATTAACTAGGATTAATAATAATTTGGAAAAGATTTTAGCTTTACAATACACTACTAATAGATTTACTGATGCTATTGTAAATAAATTAAAAGCTGATACTACTTTTATTAAGACTACAAAGGAGAAAGAACTTGAACCTATACAAGAGTAGATTTGGGAAAGACTTTGTTAAAGAGTTGATTAACGCATACGATGGAGAGAATGATGTGGTTGTTATTACTATGCCTTCTGATGAACCTAATGGAAAACCACACCAGAAATTCTATTCTGCCAATGATCCAGAATTATTAAACCTGGAACACTCACCTCATTTTCCTAGTGGAATAATAATAAAACCCTATGAAGAATATTGGTTAGATAGACATAGAGATAAAGCAGAAAAAGTAATATTAAAAAATCCAAAAGAAAATACTGATGGGAATTAAACACGATCCAACTACAGGCTTACCTTCAAATGACAATTCAAGTTATGAAGAGTTGTTACAAATGTGGAGAGAAGAAAAACAAAAAAGAAAAACTGCTGAAGATACTGCTAATAGATTGGTTGAAGAGAATAATAACTATGAAACAATTAGTAAATCTCATAAAGAAATAAATGGAAAGTTACAGACAAGAGTAAATGAATTAGAAGAAGATAATAAAAAACTATCAAAACAAATAGAAGATAAAGATAAACATATAAAACAATTAGTAGATGTAATGTGAAACATTTATGTGCAACTCTTCTACTATTATGTAGTGGTTTAAATCCTCAATTAGATGGAAGAGATTTATTTATAGAGCAAATAACAAATTGTGCATTACAATATAATGCAACAACTATTTCTTCAGAGAGAGTACCAATTCATTTAGTAGTAGCTGTTGCAGCCCACGAAAGTGCTTGGGGTAAAAGTAGATTTGCTCTTGAAGGTAATAATTATTTTGGAATTAAAACTCTATCCCAAGATCCAGATAAATATATGGTTCCTAAAAATAATAAGAAGGTTAAGCTACAGAAGTATGAAACTATGTGTAGCTCTGTTGATGGTTTTATGGAGTTGGTTACTATCTCTCCCAGGTATAAAGAATTTCAAGAGGAACTAGAAAAACAATGGCTAGTTGATAAGGTTGAATACAATAAGCTACTGTCCTCGATGTTCAGATTTTCAACTGATAAGGAATGGAAGGTAAAAGTCCTGGATATTATAGGCCAAATAAAGAAATAGTGTTTAAAGCTATTTTAAGGGCCATACAGAGCCTTCTTTATTATTAGGATAAAACCCCTAGGATGACCTCTTCTTCATTAATTTAAGGGCATCTCTGATTGATTTCTGGCTACTTATATCAAAGACTTCCATCGGATATACATTCCTATCTCCATATCCTATATCTTCATCGCTTTGGTATGAGGCAAAGGTTCTAACATACTCTACTCCATCACTTTCAAACATATCATACAAGTAACAATCTGTAATAATTCGTGCACACTTCATCCTCTCGAACTCGTGATCAGTACCAAGAGAACTATCCCCAACAATATCATACCAGACTAACTTGAGTTTTGCGTGGGCCTTATTGTTAATAGTTATAAATCTCATTCCTTAACAGGATCCTTTTCTTTAGGAGGTTCTTTCTCTTTCTTGAGCTGCTCTATTTCTTCATTAGCTTTATCTAAATCTTCTGTTGCATTCTCAAGTTTTTGTGTTGTTCTTTTTAAGGCACTCTCTTTTTCTTTAACACTTGATTGCAGCTCTGCTTTCTCATCTTTAAGAACTCTTACCTGGTCTTTCAATTCGTGTACTACTTCTTTCCAATCTGCTTTAGTTGTCATCTCCCTTGCCCTCTATATTTTTTTTTAGCCATTCTCTTCTCTGACTTATTCATATTTTTTTTATGTCTGCCAATTTTTTTCTTTGTGGATTTGACATAGGTATTTACTCCCCACTTTGGTGCTTTACCCATTAGTATAGTTTGCCATCCCAATTACCTTTATGATCCATAACCATTGGGAGTAGCTTGGGTTGTCCATCTATTATAATACCAACTCCACAAATAAATCTTAATCTAAATGTGCGTGAATAATTAAAAGCCATATGAGATTGTGAGGCCAGGCAGCCTACTTGCATAGACCAGATTAAACTATCCGGATTAGAAAAATATTGTATGTTGAACTTACTATGGAAATGGCCCTGGGTTACACACTTGCCATATTGCATTGCAAGTTTCAATCCATCTGCTGAAATTCCGTGAGTGAAAAAACATTCTTGTCCATTGCTCATCTTTAAGTTTAAATCTTCTACCCACTTCCATCCTTTTCCAACACCCAGGAACTCATTGTAATCTTTTAAATAAGCTCTTGGCATTCCGTGTCTTAAAGCTCTTCTATAAATTAATGATGAATGATTAGAATGTACGAGTGTCATTTGTGGAAACATCTTTTCTAATTCTCTTATGTACTCTTTAGCTTTATCTAATTCCATACCAGCAGATAAAAGATCTGGATCTGTATCGTGAAATGATAATGCGTGAGCATCCAATTCATCTCCTATATTAACTACATAATCTATTGAATATTTTTTTTTGATTGCTCGTAAGAAATTAAAGGCATCCTTCTTATGATAAGGTAAATGTAAATCACTTATAACTAATATACACTTATAATTTTTAGCCATAAAATTCATCTCTGATCCATTGCTTTACATCAAAGCCTGGACAGTTGGGTTTCTTGGGCTCTGCATCAGAATGACCAATCACTTCTACATCTGGATACATTGTTTTAATTGTTTGTATCAGACTATGAAGAGTTAGATATTGATCTTCTGTAATGTTGTTTCCCCTCCCAACAAGACAAATTCCTAAACTCTTTCCATTCATTCCAAGAGCTGCACAATGAGCACCTTGCATTTTGGTATCTCTACCATTTTCTAAAATTCCATTTCTTCTAATTACATAGTGGTACCCAATCGCATCCCAATTTCTCGGAGGATCTGTATGCCACTTATGTATTTCAGCAGCACCTATGTCCATCTCTGCTGGTGTATCAGCACAATGAACAACACAATGTGTAGTAACTTTTCTCTCGATCATATACAACTCACTATATCTATCTTGTATATCATAATATCAAATACCACAATACCTAGTTATTATTCTAATATTAAAGAGGTTATTTTTTTCTCCCCCATATAGATCTCTATATTAGCCTTTGATTTAATACATTTAAAAATAACTCTATCCTCTGGTCGTTTATCCCTCATCGCAATTCTTTTTCCTTTAAGGCAAGTGCTTAAATTTGGCTGTATTCGATGTTCCTTTATTTCGTGATCCACTATCATTAAAAGTGCTATTACTGTTTCTATCATTCGTAACCTTTTTTGCCATTAGCTCTAACTTTATCTTTTAATTTTTCAATATCATTCAGAGCTTTCTCTAATTGTTTTGTTAAAAATTCGATGTTCACTTTATTGTGCATTCCACTTTCTAATTGTTCATCGTGTTTTTCTAATTGACCAGCCATATGTTCTATTAACATAAACTGTTCGCTGTCTGCTGGTAACGAACCTAACTCTCCTCTTGGCCATTTAATTCTAAACTCTGTATTCTTTTCAACATCAACTATCATTAGCTTACCATTCGTTTCAATATTATTTAATCTTTCAATGATACCAAAGTAGGCCCATAGTCCAGCACAAGCTCCAGCTATTAGAGCTATGATTGTTTTAATATCTGTAGAGATAGATGTCTTTTGTGTAATAGGTTTCATTAATTAGTGGGCCCTCCACAATAGGCCAGGATGCACATAGCAATTATTAGCCAAGCTGTAAAATGATAATTCATATTCCCTCATAAATTAATTATAACTATACCCACTTGGAGTATCACCTTTTTCTAAAATTTTAAATAGATTTTTATGCTGCTGCATAATCTCCTCATCTTTATCCATCATAGTAGCCATCTTATCCTGTAGTTTTTCTACTTGTCTTTCTAATTTCTGAACCTTATCTACTTGCACAGCCTGGTTAGTTGATAAAGAAAATGTTTGTGTTAATACCCATCCACTTACAGCTAACATCACACCAATTAAAAGAGTTATAATTTTATCCATCATATCACTTACACTTTTCTTTTCCCCATTTCCAAGTTTGGGTTATTGATTTTTTTTCCTGTGTTTTATTTTTGTTATCATTATCTGCATCAACATCTGTTGTTCCATAAGTAACAGAAGTTTTATCTGGACACATACTTGAATTACATCCAACTAAAAATAGGAATGTTAAAAATAATATGCTCTTCACTTCAGCCATCCTTTTTCTTCTTCTTTATTTTTTTCATTTGTTTTTTAATAAAGTTAGTGTTGCGTTTTATTTGTTCAGATAAAACAACTTGGCCCTGTTGCAACTTAATAATATCACCAGACATATTGTAAGTAGTTTTTAAATTCCAAGACATCAAGCCAATTAAAACACTAGCGAGTATTCCTATTATAATTTTACTGTCCATTACTTTCCTTCATAAGTTAAATCCTCTGCTTTAGTAGTAGAGCAATTACAATGATCACAAGTACAGGGATCCCCATCCCAATGATGATTGTGTAAATCTCCATCGCAATGACACTCACATCCACAACTTCCACATTCTTTTTTTTTAGCCATATTATTTTTTATCGTTAATCTTTTTTAATTTATCAAATGATCTTGCTCCTGTCATTCCAAGTAATGCAAATAAAACTGTCATTAATGTAGAGCTGTCAAGAGTAGGCAGATCTATTGTTGTACCTCTCAAAGCACAGATCCAATTAGTAATAGGTATTACTAGGAACTGAAACATAAAAGCAAAGACACATACCCAGGCAAGAGTAGGCCTCCACAATCTTTGTATCCAGGATAGTGGGCCTGTTGCTTGAGCATCTGCTCTATTTATTTTAGCTTGTTCTTTATCTACATCTACTAATGCTTTTAATAATTCTTTTTCAAGATTAGCTTTCTGCTCTGTTATCTTGTTTTTATCTGGAACAAGATCAATAGCTTTATTTAATAATGGTAACAGTTTTGTTATTCCGGCAATCATACTTTATGTCCTTTTAATGTTATTGGCTCATAAGGATAACAAGAAAATTTAACTGAACCATTCTTATCCTGGAGCTCTGGTTTTAATATATCTACTATTATGTGGCTCTCTGTAATACACTCGTCTGCACTTGTATAAGGCTGTTCATTAATAATAAATTTACATTGAACTGAAGTTGGATCAGCAAGATCTGATAATAAACATAATGTACCTACGAGTAGAAATTTCATAGGCTCTATAATAATTTATATGGATGATCTTATGTAGATGAACACTACTAGACCATTTGGATTTTTAGTAATTATAATACTATTGTATCTGCCTCTTCTTCTGTAAGAGGTTCTCCATTTATAAGTTTTTGTTTAGCACTAGCTTTTAAATCTGCTTTTTCTTGATTAGCAGTTTCTTCAGCATCTTTTCTAGCATTAGCATTTATAGTGTCTTGTTCTCCTTGAGCAATTTCTTCTGCTGTCATATCTTGAACAACACCATCTACTAATTTTTTCATTGTCATTTATATATTCTCCTTATTCATTAAACATATTTATAACCCAATACTGTATAAAAACCATTTTTTATATTAGATGAATTATTACCAATTAACGACCACCCTGTTTTAGTTGAAGTTTCTGAAGTCCAACCATATGCCTCATAATGAGCATAATAAGGTGGAGAACTTTCATCGTGGTTTAACCATTGGTATAACGCACTTTGTCTGCCATTAGCATCTGGTTTATAAATTTCCATCTTAAGATTTGGATTTATAAAACCAGAATTAAATCCCCAACCATTAGCAGTAAGTTGTGCTAAACTTCCATTTACATCTTTCCATATAGCAAGATTAGAATTGCTGTGATTTGTTTGAGAGTGAGTGTACCATCCTATAAAACCATAATCTTGACTTGAAATATCTCCACTCGCATTTCTAAATCTTATCCACATACCTTGATTAGCACTCATTTGATACTGCATAAAAACTTCCATTTTATAATAATTGTTTGTAGCCCAATTTGTAGTTGTACTAATTGTATTTACTCCTGTGCTATCAAGTGATGTATGACTTACAAGATCAACTTGAGATGATAATGCCGACCAAGATACTGCACCAGCAGAAGTATTTTTTAAATACATATCAGATGCTGGTTTTGCTAGTCTTTGTAATCCACTTCCATCTCTGTAAAGTATATCACCTTGAGTTGTTATTGTTGTTCCAACATCAGTACCATCTGTACCTTTAGCAGCAAGTTTAGTCCAATAAGCAGTTTGAGATGTTGCTTGTGTACCAGCTCCGTGTGCTTGAATACAAATAAAACTTTCGTTTCCGTGAGTTACAATATCATCAACAACATAAGCAGTTGATCCACTATATGCTCCACGAAATACAGGTTTAATTCTTCCGAGATTTACTGTTGCCATAATATTACAAGACTATAGTGTCTGCCTCCTCTTCGGTTAATGGTTCACCAGCAATAAGTTTAGCTTTAGCACTATCTTTAAGAGTATCTTTTTCTGCTTTAGCATTATCTCTTGCAGTTTTA
>CEUA01234072.1_pt1 | contig 11442 bp, 7 predicted proteins | sample 361541 | NCBI WGS metagenome assembly CEUA01 (sample SAMEA2623079, study PRJEB7988) | marine metagenome | isolation source: saline water (ENVO:00002010), including
ACATCAATATCTTTTAACGGTATATCAATAACAGTATTACCAGCTATACTTACAAAATTTGTTATAACCTGATTCATTAAAACCTAAATCAAAAAACAGTTAAGAAGATTATCCGCAGTGTAATTTGATGTTTAAACAACACATATCAATATTCGCTTGTCTCTCATTATATTCTGTCATATACGCAAGAAATAAGTTCAAAAAAACGCGTATGATGCTTAGCGTCTCCAGGCATCCCATCAACTATCAGTGCCATAGCTAAGCCAGCGTCAGGATCAGCAAATGCTGCCGAGGTTTGCTGTCCGCAGTGTCCAAATGTCCTAGCACTTGCATGTCTACCAAATCCGTAGGGAACAGTTTCAACACCATAAACAGCCGAATTTACCACAAAGCCCAATCCCCAATCTACAACATGTTGAAATGTATGATCATACATAGCTGTTCGATGACGCGAAGTTAATGCTTCCACTGTCTGTGGTCGAATTATCCTACTACCGCAACGTTGTCCTCCACCTAACAGAGCCTCATAAAAATGGGCCAACTGTCGGGCAGGTCCACGACCACTTGCACCTGGAACACAACGTTCAATGAAAGCCAAATCATCTCGAAATCTCTGTCGCTCTGGATCAGCTCCTGAGGTATTATATACACCTGCGAGCCTATCTCCATATTTTGCAGACAATTCTCTATCCATGCTAATCCAACAATCATCCATCGCCAAAGGCACAAAGATCTCATCGCGCACATATTTATCAAATGCCCTTCCATCAAGACGTCGTATTATTTCACCAAGTATGTACCAACTAGACCCAATTTGATATCCGGCTTTTTCACCAGGAATCCAATTTTTTTCTATGCGGGAGGCACAAACACGACTCACCATTTGGTCCCAAGCTTCTATATTCGATTGCAAATCTATCCTACAACGAAAACCACCAGTATGTGTTAATAGATGCCTGATAGTTATTTCATGCTTACCATTTGCAGCAAAGTCGGGAATTATTTCACCAACTTGTTGGTCTAATTCAAGTAAACCACGTTCCCAAAGTTGGCCAATAGCTACAGCAGCAAACGGTTTTGTAGCCGAAAACCACTGCATAAGCGAATCTGGAGACACCATACCAACAGCAACATCAATATACTTGCATCCATTTATAGAAACATAAAGCTGTGCACCACACTGGAGTCCACTATTAATCCCAGCGAGTAAAGCGTCTTCCAAAGCTTTAGACGCATCACTCATTCTTGAGGTGGCACTATGCCGTATTTATATCCAAAGTCCACAATTTCTTCCCACGTTTTTTCATCGATGTCAATACCACGAACACTTTGTTGTCGTTGTTTCTCTTCGAGCTCACCAGGTACCAATATTTCATCAAACCCGGGTGCCAAAGAAGAAGTTTTTAAAAATTTGACAAATTCATCTACCTCTAGACAATACTGCTCAAACGGTACGAATCGCGAAATATCTAGCACCAACAAAAAAACACCATTACCGTTTCTATTACCGCTACCTGCACAACCCGCCCCACTCAATGCTCCGGCCAGCAATTCAACGATAATGCTCAATCCATAACCTTTGTGCCCCGCAATGCCACCAAAAGGCAATATCCCTCCGCGGGGAGATCCATAAAAAGTTTCAGGATCCGTTCCTGAATTACCCTCTGAGTCCACTATCCAACCTTCAGGAACAGATTCTCCACGATTGCGCCGAACACGAATTTTACCCTCAGCTACCACGCTAGTCGTCATATCGAGAACAATTGGTCCTCCTTCACCCCGAGGCAGCCCAGCAGCTAAAGGATTAGTACCTAAGCGAGCAGAAGTACCTCCCCAAGGAACTACGCATACCCCAGATCCATGCATATTTGCAAATAACAAGCCAATCATATTTTTTTCAGCAACATACTGGACATAACTACCTAAACGACCTATGTGATTTGCATTACGCATTGTAACCGCAGAAACACCGCAGGATTCAGCCTTAGCTAATCCAATTTCTACCGTTTCTTGCATTGCGCACTGCCCCAAACCCCAATGCGCATCAACTACAACTGAAGCATCCGTTTCTAACTCTTTCGTTATTTCAGCAGATGGGTTGATCTCGCCGTTTTCAATGGTAGAGCCATATTGAGGAATCCTTATTAAGCCATGTGAGTCATGACCAAGCTGATTTGATTCAACCAAAAGTCGTCCGACTAAATCAGCTCTTTCATTTGGCGTCCCTAAAGCCACAAAAATTTCTTTTGCATACTCTCTAAGTACAGAGCTACTAAATCGCGGCATTTTCAGCCTCCAATATTATAAAACCAACGTAATTCAGTTCTACCTATAAGCGATCAGCTATTAGCGAAACTATTAGTTTCCCTTGACGTTCAGACAAACCGGATTTTCGTCTGGCTTTTTTAATTAAGTCGTTAGAAACTACAATTTTTCCTTTCTGATAAGCCTTCACATTAATCATACAAATTTCCTCAATAAATTTTTCCACCTTTGAAATTTCTATTTCATAGGTGATAGCCCAATCGCGTAGGATCGATTGGAAACGACTATCCTGCGCTCGCATATCTTGCAAAATATCTTCCAACAAGATCAATAAAAAATCACGGGCTTCAGACCGCCATATTCCAGAATAATTAGCAAGGTCTATAACAATACCATCTGAACGACTGTTTATATTTTCCTTCATTATCCGACGTAAATTTTCCCGAAGTCGGTAGTAAAGTGAATCTATTTGTGAACGGCGCAGCTTAGTTTCTTGTGTCTTTTCATAGACCCAATCCGGCGTAACACCAAGGTGTGACCCTAAAAGCAACTTGCGCTGTAAGCGCATGCGTAATTGAGAAGCAGAAACACGATCTACGTTGGGTTGCTCAATACTAATTTTCGAACTATCACTTCCAACCTTTTCGACAACAGGTTCAAGTATCAACTCCTCCTCATTTCTAACATCATTTTCATCTGCACCCTCATCAACCAAAACCGTTATGGCCCCTTTTTGCACTTCTACTTCGACGCTTTTAAGTTGTGATGTAAATTCCGTCTCTTCTTCTACTTTTGAAACTTGCGATGAAGCCACACTAAATTCTATTTCTTCGGGCAAACCTAATGGGTTACCGCGCATAATGAGTTTACCCTCCCACCAAATCCATTTACTGCCTTCCCGAACCTTTTTCCGTAATTCAGCATCTGGATTGTCTGCGTCAGACAAGAGAAACAAGGCCTTCAGTGTCATATTTGAAATTGGCTCAATACGCAACCAACTCCAGGGAATGGCTAATTCGTAACTGTAGACCTCACCCTTTGCTTTTGACGCAACACGTATTGGCAACTCGTCAGTCGCACTTCCTCTTTGTTGCCCTCCCCACACATAAACCCCAGAATCCTTACAATTAGGTTTTAACCATAAATTAAAACCTAACGGCTTTTCATGATCACGAAGAAACAACTTCAAATGATCATAGTAAAACATCTTATTTTCTTTTTCACCGTTAGGCCCCTTCCATACATTCTCACCAACATTAACACGGTGAATATCACACACATCGTCAATTACTGATACTCCAGCATAGAGAGAATCAGCATCCCAGGAGAGTAACACGCCTGCCCAATGATCAGATGGGCCATTAAAAGCGCCACGTAATCCAACACCTCTATCAGAAGGATCCAATTCTATCATCCCAATAGCGCCCCACTCTTCAAGTGAGCCATCAATATTCGGACCGACCTCAACTGGATTTATATCAAATGCTAAAACAGTTACGGGGCAGATAAATTGTAATAAATAAAGACGCCTGATTAACCCATTCATCAAGAAGCGAATTTTTAACCTAAAATATCGCGAAGGGAGAAAACTGTTAATAAATAATTTAGTCATTTATTGGCGCGCAAACTAGAAACGGCCCATTCTCCATTGGGATCTTGCATTTTAACCTTCGATATGCCGTTCGGAAATTTGGCAATAAGATCCTCATAAGCTTTTTGACGTAACGGGTCTGGGTAAATCCAAGGATGTAGATAGCAAACAGACTGAATTTTCGCCTGCAAGAGCTCCTTACTACAACCAAAACATGGTTGCATAGTCGAATAAAGGACTGCACCACTAGTGGAAATCCCAAATCTTGCAGCTGAGAGTAAGGTATTCTGTTCAGCATGAACACAAATGCAAAGATCATAGTCCTTGCCTGATTCGTATTCGTCACGGTGAACACATCTATGGCATCCGCCATCAGTACAATTTGTAGTTCCGTGTGGGGTACCGTTATATCCAGTAGAAATTATATGGCGATTTTGGACCAAAAGTGCGCCGACTCTGTTTCCTATACAGTTTGCTCTAGCACGAACAGCAATGGCTATATTCATATAATACTCATCCCAATCTAGCCTAACCATCATTGGGTCCTTCTAACTTGTGATTCAGTCCGGACACTCATATGCGACGACATGTATTCTTCTCCTCCTCGCCAATAACGATAATGACCTATGAACTAAACATGCCACCTTAATAGCATCGACACAATATATCAAGAAATCTTGATATTGACATTTTAGGGGTGAATAGACATATTTTATAAGGTATATTGTTAACAAATAAGGTTTACTAGCATTTATGAAAGACCCCAACAAAGCTAACTGTAAAAGCTTAACAAGCCAATTTAAACGTCTTCTTAATGAACGGATCGTCATCTTGGATGGGGCGATGGGGTCAATGCTTCAAACAAAAAATTTGACCGAGGAAGATTTTCGAGGCGATCTCTTTCCTAACCATCGAATCGAACTTCGCGGATGTAATGATTTACTCTGCCTTACCCAACCAAATATTGTAAGAGATATACACAGAAATTATCTGTCAGCCGGCGCTGATATAATTGAAACAAATACGTTCAATTCCACGCGCTTTTCCATGGCCGATTACGGTTTACAAACTTCAGTAGCTGAAATCAATCGCGCTGGTGCCTCTATCGCTCGCAAGGTTGCTGATGAATTTACCACAAAAACTCGCCGAAGGTGGGTAGCCGGCTCTATCGGTCCTACAAATATTACACTTTCACTTTCGCCTGATGTTAACAGACCAGCTTATAGAACCCACACATTTGATGAGGTAGTTGAAGGATATTACGAACAAATAGAAGGACTTTTCAAAGGTGGTGTCGATCTTCTCTTAATCGAAACGGCATTTGATAGCTTGACATTAAAGGCATGCCTATTTGCTGTTGAGAGTTTTTCTCTTGACTATGAAATACAGCTACCGGTAATAGCATCAGGGACATTTTCTGACCTTAGCTATCGAACGCTATCTGGACAAACTCCGGAGGCGTTCTATTACTCAATCGAGCATGCGAACCTGACGGCAGTAGGAATTAATTGCGGTTTAGCACCACAAGATATGCGTCCCGCTATCGAACAAATGTCGAAAATAGCACCTATCCATTTTTGCTGTTTTCTTAATGCAGGATTACCGAATGAGATGGGTCAATACGATCAAGGACCGGCGGAAGTAGCCCAAACCCTTCGAAGTTACGCGGAGGAAGGTTTCTTAAATATTGTGGGAGGGTGTTGCGGAACCACACCTGAGCATATTTCAGCTATCGCAAAAACGATGGCTGAAATACCTCCACGTGTTCCACCCGACTCTATTTCTAAACCACATTTTAGTGGTATGGATTCCTTGGTAATCCAGCCTGATTCGAATTTCACTCTCATCGGAGAGCGAACAAATGTAACTGGTTCAAGAAAATTTGCTCGTCTGATAACAAACGGTGATTACGAAAGCGCAACTGAAATAGCTCGACAACAAGCATTAGGTGGAGCCAATATAATTGATGTGAATATGGATGAAGGGCTCCTGGAATCCGAAGAAATAATGCAAGTTTTTTTAAATAGAATTGCAGCCGAGCCAGAGATTGCGCGTCTACCGATAATGGTTGACAGTTCCAAATTTTCAGTCATCGAGGCGGGCCTTCGATGTTTACAAGGCAAAGGTATTGTCAATTCCTTGAGTCTAAAAGAAGGCGAACAGGTTTTAATAGATCAAGCCAAGTCTTGTAGGAAATATGGAGCTGCAGTCGTAATCATGGCATTTGACGAATCCGGCCAAGCAACTTCAATTGAAGATAAAGTCAGAATCTGTGCCAGGGCTTATCAAATACTCATAACTCAGGTCGGCATGGCCCCGCATGACATTATTTTCGATCCAAATATTTTAACCGTGGCTACTGGCATGGAGGAACACGCGCCATATGCCCTGAATTTTATCGAATCGATTCAAGCTATTAAAACAAAGTGTCCAGGTTCACTAATTAGCGGTGGCATTAGCAACATTTCATTTTCATTTAGAGGGAATGAATACGTGCGCAGAGCAATACATGCGGTGTTTTTGTACCATGCCATCCAGCGCGGTATGGATATGGGCATAGTAAACGCTGGACAATTAGCCGTATACGAAGATATACCGGAAATACTTCGCAAAAACATAGAAAACGTGTTTTTCATGCGTGGAGAAAATGCAACGGAAGATCTACTCGAATTTGCTCAATCTGTCCGTGGAAAAACGAATGAGAAAAATGACGATATCGATTGGAGGAAAGAAAGCTTAGCAGATAGACTTTCCTATTCTCTACTCCAAGGAAGAACCGAATTTATAGAAATAGATATCGCCGAGGCACTACAGACCTACGGTAGACCTTTAGAAATTATCGAAGGACCGCTAATGGATGGAATGAATCGCGTTGGCGAATTGTTTGGATCGGGAAAAATGTTTTTACCGCAGGTAGTTAAAAGTGCTCGGGTAATGAAACAAGCCGTGGCCCTTTTAGAACCATACATGAATTCCCAGGATGGCGACGCTAAACAAACTATGACTCGTGGGAAAATACTTCTAGCTACAGTTCGAGGTGACGTTCATGACATTGGTAAAAACATTGTGGGGGTTGTACTGTCATGCAACAACTACGAAATTATTGATTTGGGAGTAATGGTCCAAGCTGAAAATATTTTGCGTACTGCTAAACAAGAATCCGTAGACATAATTGGGCTTAGCGGACTAATCACGCCCTCTTTAGATGAAATGGTGCATGTCGCTAAAGAACTCAAAAGACAAAATTTTAATACTCCCTTGTTAATTGGTGGCGCGACAACAAGTATTCGGCATACTGCAATAAAAATTGCTCCCGAATATGACGAACCAATATTGCACGTAGCGGATGCGTCGAGGGCACCTTCTGTCGTAACCAAATTAATGAATGATGAACATCGTGAAAATCTCGTAATAAAAACTCAGAAAGAACAAGAAAATATCCGAACAAACTACAATCCGACAAGTCAAAAAATCGTTTCTTTCTCCGAGGCACAAAGTAAATCATTGCGTATTAATTGGGATGATTATTCGGCTCCTAAACCCGAATTTACCGGAGCTCGCCACCAAACAAATTTTAATCTTAGCAGTCTAGTCTCCTACATAGACTGGTCTCCTTTCTTTCACGCCTGGCAATTAAGAGGAAGTTACCCACGAATTCTTTCAGATGAATCAGTAGGTGAAGAAGCCAAAAAACTTCTTAAAGACGGAGAGAAGCTTTTAAACAAAATAATCGAAGAAAATTGGTTGTCTGGAGAAATACATTACGGGTTTTTCCCAGCCCAAAGTTTAAATGAAGATATCATCTTATATACAGACGAGTCTAGGACAAACGAGTTAGGCCGTTTACATACATTACGCCAGCAAACTACTAAGCGTGATCCAAGCAAACCTTACTATGCGTTGTCAGACTTTGTAGCGCCATTGGACAGTTCAACATTAGACTACCTAGGTCTATTTGCTGTGTCTACCGGTAATGGTGTCGATAAGCACACCGCGATTTTCGAAAAAAACCATGATGATTATAATTCTATACTGTTGAAATCCATAGCTGATCGTCTTGCAGAAGCCTTGGCTGAATACGCTCATGAACTTATTCGGAAAGAATGGGGATATGAAAAAGAGCCAACTTCAAATAAGCAAGATTTGATTCGTGAAAAATATCAAGGGATTCGTCCAGCACCAGGTTACCCAGCATGTCCTGATCACAGTGAAAAGCGTACGATTTTCACACTTCTTGAAATCGAGAAATATTCTAAAATGCATTTGACAGAAAGTTGCGCTATATGGCCAGCATCCTCTGTGTCAGGTATGTACTTTTCTTCACCAGAATCGCGCTACTTTTCTGTGGGAAAAATAGATCGTAATCAGGTAGATTGTTATGCAAAACGCAAACAAATAACAACAACAGAAGCTGAACGTTGGCTCGCTCCGCAATTAGCTTAAATTTTAATAAAAAACAGAGTTCCAAATGCATATTCAACACACTCCAAATGAACGAATAATTAAAATAGAAAAAACTATTTTGCGTGGCGTTCGGCCTAGATCTATTGGCTATAATGCACGCAAAGGGACCCACGGTCCAAACATAACGGACGCAGTCGTTCGACTATTCACCAACAGTGGTGCATGGGGTATCGGACCTGCAAATATTTCCCAAGACACGGCAAAAGCACTATTGGGTTCCAAAGTCGACGAAATATTCCAATTACCCTATGGAGCAATAGATAAAGGGATAAAAATAGATCTCCCCCTTTGGGATTTAACCGCTCGAATACTAAGTTTGCCGTTATATCGTCTATTGGGAGCCCGCGGCAAACGACATGTGGAGCTTTATGATGCCTCTATCTATATCGATGACATCAACCTAAATAACGAACAAGCTGTAGGTTTATTTCAGGAGGAGGTACATTCTGGTTTAGAACATGGGTATCAAAATTTCAAAATCAAAGTAGGCCGAGGCAGTAGATGGATGGAACCCTCCGTTGGTCTGCAGCGCGATGCTCTTGTTGTTCATACAGTTCGTGAAGCAAGCCCGACAGGTTCCAAATTAATGATAGATGCCAATATGGGTGGGACACTAAACTCAACCTTGGAGTTGATTAAACTTTGCGCCGAATACGATCTATATTGGTTCGAGGAGCCTTTCGCAGAAGATAAACTTTTAAATCATGCCCTGAAATCCTATATCATCGAATCGGATTCAAACTTACTAATTGCAGATGGGGAATTCCATCCACCTAGCTACTTTTTTGAACTCGTCGAAGAAGGCTTAATAGACGTTGTTCAACATGATTTTTGCGATTACGGTCTGACATGGTGGCGCTCTATTGCAGCTAAGTTAGAAACCTGGAATGCAGTCTGTGCTCCTCATACCTGGGGAAGTTATATCGAACGCTACCATCACGCACACTTCGCAGCATCAATTCCCAATTATGCCATTCTCGAAGCCTCGCCAGGAAAAATGCCCGGCATAATAGAAGACGGGTGGTCTATGCAAGACGGCAAGTTGCACGTACCAGACACTCCTGGTGTGGGCATCGCTATTGAGGAAAAAATATTTAATCAAGGGCTTGAAGATCGCGCTGCATTTTCGTTATCTATTTAACCAATTTGCATTGGTTAATTCTCAAAGTTTTTTCGATCCGTCAAATAAAGTGAGAGGTAAGCTGCACCGCTGAGCTAGCATGTTGAAGAACGAACTCTCGAACTTCAACATGCTTTGGTATTGGCCCATCCATCCCCCAAAGCATATATATCCCCCAACTAACCCGTGACTTTTCTCCAAAGCTAAGAAAAGTCACAGGCATCAGGGGTTCAAATTCTACCAGTATACTCCACTACTAAGCTCTAAAAGTAAGAAGGCTTCATGTTCAACTGAGTAATCAACCAAACGGTGTACGCCTTTGTTTAAGATAGGACCATCGATCTCCTTTTCCCATAATGCACTGTCATATGAAGTGAACAAGAATCGAAGACAATTACACAAATAAATTGACTTACATATTTCATTACCAACAACGCCCGAAAAAAATCAAAATCTTGACAAATTTTCAATAACATTTATATATACACCTACTTTGTATACTTTACATCACTAATCCATATATTTTACTTTTGTAAAAATTGCGTAGGGAGACCTTTAAAATGAGTATTCGCCTTGGAGACACCGCACCAAACTTTACGTCTAACAGCACTGAAGGAACCATAACTTTTCATGAGTGGTTAGGAGATAGTTGGGGTGTTTTATTTTCGCATCCAGCGGACTATACTCCAGTTTGTACAACTGAACTGGGAACGGTCGCCAAATTGAAGAGTGAATTCGAAGCTCGCAATGTTAAGGTGGTTGGGCTGAGCGTTGATTCCGTCGAGGATCACAAAGGCTGGATCAATGACATCAATGAGACCCAGAATACGGAAATGAATTTCCCATTGATAGCTGACCCCGATCGTGAGGTAGCAAATTCCTATGACATGATCCACCCCAACGCACTGGACAACCTCACAGTACGTTCTGTATTCGTGATTGGTCCAGATAAAAAAATAAAACTTATGTTGACATATCCTGCATCTACCGGAAGAAATTTTGACGAACTTCTACGAGTGATCGACTCACTTCAATTAACGGCTCAACATTCTGTAGCTACACCAGCCAACTGGAAGGACGGTGACGACTGTATCGTAGTACCAGCACTTTCAGATGACGAAGCTAAAGAGAAATTCCCGAAAGGCTTCACCGCTATAAAACCCTATCTCCGCATTACGCCTCAACCCAATAAATAAAAAAAGATAGTAAACTGTCAGTTACGGGATGCCACCGAGGAATTAGGCATCCCGTAACTGAATCTAAAACTTCAAAACCCTATGGAATCAAATTCCGTTTTAAATTATACCATTGCTACAACTGTTCAAATACCGCATCGGTATCAATCTCGTTTTTCCATTTGGCAAATTCCTTTTCCATTTTAGTTGACCAGGCACGGTCAACTTCACCTGGGGTATATTTACCATCAGCTATAGTCTTTTTCCCCCAATAATCCCTTAAACGCACGTTTTCAGAACTTTCCACCACTTCCTTTGCATACTGAGGCGGAATAATTACTACCCCAGCTTCTTTTGCCAACACAATATCTCCAGGCATACAGGTCACGTTGCCGATACGGATTGGACCGTTCATGTCGGCCATAGTTACCTCTCCAATGGCTGTGGGATGTGTGCCTCGACATAAAACATTAAAAGGTAGTTGACGAACACGTTCATCATCTCTAATGCTGCCATCAATAACTACACCCGTTCCACCCGTATTTACACTAATGGCCGTGCCTAAATTATCTCCGATAAATGTTCCTTTGATTATTTTTCCAAAGAGTTCTACGACAAGGACATCATCTTCAACCAACGAATCGATGACCCAACTATTTTGACCACCGATATATTTTTTTCGTTTTCCATCTGCCTCAACGATATCATTTAAATCGGGGCGATGCGGGACATAACGACAGGTCACAGCACGCCCAACCACAACGTGTTCAGGTTTTAGGTTCAGCCAATTACCCTCAAATTGAAAGTGATGCCCCTTACCTGCTAAA
>CEUA01089645.1_pt1 | contig 11431 bp, 6 predicted proteins | sample 361541 | NCBI WGS metagenome assembly CEUA01 (sample SAMEA2623079, study PRJEB7988) | marine metagenome | isolation source: saline water (ENVO:00002010), including
GAAGAAAGAAGATTATTTTATGTAGCATTAACAAGAGCAGAAAAGCAGGTTCTTATTTCTTATTCTTTATCAAGATATAGATGGGGTAAAATTATTGATGTTGAAGCTAGTAGATTTATTGAAGAAATGGATCCTGAGTATTTAGAGTTTAATAATAATGATTTAAATTTTTCTAAAAGTAATAGAGTAACAACTTACAAGAAACATAAAGAAAGAAAACCTATAACTAACTTTAATTTATTTAAGAATAAAAATTTAAAAAACATTAATAATTTAGGTAAAATCTCTGATTTTTCTAGGAAAAACAATTCTTTAAAACTTAATCAACAAGTTTCTCACGAAAGATTTGGATTAGGAATTATATTAGAAATTGAGGGAGAGGGTAAAGATAAAATAGCTTCTATTAATTTTAATGGTATCGGGATAAAGAAACTTTTATTAAGGTTTGCTAAATTAAAATCTATTTAAAAAAAACACGCTATAAAGCGTGTTTAATTTTTATTGTATAAGTATAAATAAAGTTTTTTTACTTAGAATTCATTCCTTGATCTATAAGGTCGTAAAATTGATCTAATTTAGGTAGAATAACGATTCTTGTTCTTCTATTCTTCGCTCTATTTCGCGCTGTATCATTGTCAGCAATAGGAATATAATAACTTCTTCCAGATGCGGTCATTCTTTCAGGACTAACAGAAAAATCATTTTGTAAAATCCTTATCACAGCTGTAGCTCTTTTAACACTTAAGTCCCAATTATCAAGAATTCCATCAGCTTTTATAGGAACATTATCTGTATGGCCTTCTACCATAAACTCTATATCTGGTTTATCATTAACAACTTTAGCAACTTTTCCTAAAACAGCTTTTGCTCTAGAAGTGACAGTGTAACTTCCGCTTCTAAAAAGTAATTTATCTGAAATTGAAACATAAACAACACCTTTTTCTACATTAATTTCTATATCATCATCACTAAGATTTCCAAGAACACCTTTTAGACTTGTTACTAAAGCTAGAGTTACAGAATCCTTTTTTGTAACGGCATCTTGCATTTTATCAATTCTCAAGTCTTTTTCTTTCATACTTTCTAAAGACTTTTCAAGATTTTCTGCGCCTTTTTGAGAAAGTGTAGTAAGATTCCCTATATTATTTATTAAATCTTGGTTATTGGCATTTAAGAATTTATTTTGTTCTTTTAATGTTTGCAAAGAAGCTAAAGCTGCTTCCTTTTCTTCTTCACAAGCGTTCATTTTAATTGTCGTTGTGTCTAGTAAACTTTTTGTATTTTGCTGAAGTTGTTCTAGTTCAGTAAATTTCTTTTGCGATACACAAGAGGCTAAAAAAACCATAAGTATCATAGCGAGTACCTTTTTCATCGATTTTGAGTTTTAAATATTTTTACAAATTAACACAAATTATTATTATTCACCTTCAAGTCTGTATATTTTTTTAATCCTTTAATAAAATAACTATATGGTAGATTGTTGATTATAAAGTATTTATTGTAATTATTTGATTTAATACGTCTTCTTTTTATTCTATTATATAAGTAAATTAAATATCCATATGCCTTAATTATAGAAAAAGAATGTTTTGGTCTAAGATTTAGTAAATGCCAAAAAGAAGTAATTAAATCTAAAAAAAACCTTTTAATTAAAATTTTATAGAATAGATTATCAGGTAAGTTTTTTATAAGCATTAAAAGATTATTCCTGTGGTTTAAGAATGTTTTTTTAGGGTTATTATAGTTTATAGTTCCTCCACCTAAATGATAAACTTTTGAATTATAAATCGACCAAATTTCAATTCCATTAATTTTAGCTCTCCAACATAGATCAATTTCTTCTTGGTGGGCAAAAAAATCTTCATCAAAACCATTTAGAGACTTAAATAAACTGTTTTTTATAAAAAAACAAGATCCACTAGCCCAAAAAATTTGAGAATTAATGTCATATTGTTTGTTATTTTTCTCTAGATGATTAAAAAGTCTTCCCTTACAAAAAGGATATCCTAATTTATCAATAAAACCTCCAGCTGCTCCAGCATATTCAAATTTATTTTTATTTAAAAGGCTCATTATATGAGGTTGTAATATTCCTGCTTTATTATTTTTATTATAAAAATCAAGAATTGGATTTAACCAGTTTTGAGTTATTTTAACATCATTATTAATTAAACATAGAATTTTATCATTTATTTTTCTTAAACCTATATTATATCCTTTAGAGTATCCGTAATTTTTTTTTAATACTATTATTTTAATTTTTTTAAAATTCTTCTTAATCAGATCAATTGATTTGTCATTTGACGAATTATCAATGACATAAATGTTCGATTTCTGACTGTATTTTATTATATCAGGAAGAAATCTTTTTAAAAGTTCTTCACCATTATAATTTAGTATTACAATTCCAATATTTGATAAATTATAATTCATAGGAGGGGAGTTCTTTTATAAACTCAATTTTTTTAGCTTTAAAATTCATAACAAAAAAATAATGATTAATTCCATTTGTTATCATTAAATATTTGCTTTTTAACACTAAATTATATTTTGATATTTGATTAAAAACAGTTTGTTTTATTTTAACAGTTGGAGCTTTACATTCTATAAGCACCTGTACTTCTCCAGTTCTATTATACACAACAATATCAAATCTTTTTTTTAAGTTATTTAACTTAAATTCTTTCTCAACAGAAATTAATGATTTCGGAATTTTTTTTTCATTTATTAAAAATTGAATGCAATTAACTCTTACCCATTCTTCAGGAATAAGACTGATCCATTTTTTTCTTATAGAATCAAAGACCAACATTTTATTTTCTTTATTTTTGATAGGGATTTGATATGATGGAAAATTTAATTTATACATATGGTAAAATTGCATAATTTTTTTATATGAACGATTATAAATCAATAATTTCTGAAATTGATAAAAATCAATTTCATTCCTTTTATTTAATTTCAGGAACTGAAGTTTTTTTTACTGATAGAATAGTTAAATTATTAGTAAAAAAAATAGTTAATGAAGAATCAAAGCACTTTGATTATCATATTTTATATGGTAAAGAAACTAATGTGAATAATATAATAGAAGTAGCTAGAAGATTTCCTTTAATTTCAAATTATAATTTAATTATAGTAAAAGAAGCTCAGTATATAGATAAAGGGTTAGATGATTTAGCTAAGTATATTGAGAATTTATCCACAAAATCTATAGTAGTTTTTTGTTATATGAATAAAGTTTTCGATAAGCGAAAGAAACTTTATAAATCTGCATTTAAATATGGAAAAGTAATTGAGTGTAAGAAATTGTATGAAAATCAATTACCACAATTTGTTAGTGAAATTGCAAATTCAATGGACTTAATTATTTCTCCTTCAAATTCTAAATTTTTATCTGACTCTATTGGATCAGATTTAAGTATAATTGAAAAAGGTCTTAAAAAAATTAAACTAGCTTTAAAAGAAGAAAATGAAATTTCCTCTGATGTAATTGAAAATCAGATAGGTTTCAGTAAAGAATTCAATAATTTTGAATTACAAAATGAAATAGGATTAAGAAATTTTTCAAAAGCATATCAGATTATCAAATATTTAAGTAGTAATTCTAAAAAATATCCAATTATTTTAACACTTTCTGTAATGCATTCTTTTTTTCAGAAACTATTAATCTTTCATTCTTTAAGAAACCCACTAAAGGAAGCTCCTTCTAAACTTGGTATTAATCCTTTTTTTGTTAAACAGTATAATTTAGCATCTAGTAATTTTTCTTTAAAACAATGTGAAAAAGCTCTTACTATAATTTATCAATCAGATCTTAAAGCTAAAGGAATTAACTCTTCTGGGTTTAATCATTTTAATCTATTAAAAGAAATTCTAGTAAAAATAATGAGTTTGTAATTAAATCTTTGGGTATTTATTTGGATTTAGGTCATGCATAATATTATATGCTATCTCATAAATATCATCAAATGATGGTTTAGAGAAATAATCACCATCAGATCCATAGGCAGGCCTATGGGCTTTAGCTGAAAGAAGAACCGGTTCACTGTCAAGATGTTTAAATATTTTTTGTTTTTCCAATAGTTGTTGTAAAATATAAGCACTAGCTCCTCCAGGCACATCTTCATCTACAATAAGAAGATTGTTAGTTTTAGTTATACTATTAAATATGTTTTTGTTTGTGTCAAATGGTATTAATGTTTGAATATCAATAACTTCTAAACTTATTCCGTTATTTAATAATTTTTTGGAAGCTTCTTCAACTAACTTAAGAGTTGAGCCATATGAAATTACAGTTATATCTGTACCTTTAGTTAAAATTTCAACTTCACCAGGTTTAGTAGTATAATTACCTAAATTACTTGGTATTTTTTCTTTTAACCTGTAACTATTTAATGGTTCAATTACAATAGCGGGTTGTTTTATTTGCATTAAAAAATTATAAAACCCTGCTGCTTGAGTCATGTTTCTTGGAACCATAATATGAATACCTCTAAGGAAATGAATCATTCCCCCCATTGGAGAGCCAGAGTGCCATATTCCTTCAAGTCTATGGCCTCTAGTTCTAATTATTAATGGAGCAATTTGTTGAGCATTTGTTCTATAATTTAAAGAGGCTAAATCATCACTTAAAATTTGAATGCAATATAACATGTAATCTAAATATTGAATTTCTGCAATTGGTCTTAATCCTCTAAGTGCTAGACCAATTCCTTGTCCAATAATTGTTGCTTCTCTTATTCCAGTATCGCTAACTCTTATTTTTCCAAACTTATCTTGAAGACCTTCTAAACCTTGATTGACATCACCAATTTTCCCAACATCTTCTCCAAAAATTAATAAATCGTCGTATTTTTTAAGTAAGGCTTCAAAATTATCTCTGATTATAATTCTTCCATCAACAAATTCAGGATTTTCCGAGTATTTTACAGGAGAAATTTTAATTTTATTTATAAAATCAAGACTATAAGAGTATAAATTTGATGATACTTTTTCTTTAATTTCTGACTTAAAAGATCCAAGCCAATTTTTAAACTTTCCAGTCTTTATATTGGGGAATTTAGATAAAATATATTTTGTTTTTCTTGCTGAAGAAATAACGTCATTATAGCAAGGCTCGTCATTTGAAAGCAGTTCTTTTTTAATTAACTGTAAGTTTATATCATTATTAGTCTTACTAATAAAATCATTATAAAAATGAAGAAATATTTCTCTTTGTTTTAATATAGGAGCTTGATATTCCTTCCAAGCAATCCTTCTTTCATTTTTCACCTTTATTTTTGCATTTTCTTGAATTAATTTTAGATCATTAATATTTGCTATGCCATTTGACAAAATCCACTCTTTCATTTTTAAATTACAGTCGTATTCTTTTTCCCATTCTAATCTTTCTGAAGTTTTATATCTTTCATGTGATCCAGAAGAGGAATGACCTAATGGTTGAGTTAACTCAGTTACATGAACCATTACAGGGATGTGTTTTTTTCTGGCTAGTTTAGACGCATAGCTATATACATCAATAAGTGAGGTGTAATCCCAACCTTTAACTTCTATTATTTCCAATCCTGTTTGTTCATTATTTTTCTGAAACCCTTCTAATGCCTTTGAAATACTTTCTTTAGTTGTTTGATCTTTATTATGAACTGATATTCCGTAATCATCATCCCATACACTAATTACCATTGGAATTTGAAGAACACCTGCTGCATTAATAGCTTCAAAAAAAACACCTTCACTTGTGCTTGCATTCCCTATAGTGCCCCATGCTATTTCATTTCCATTATTTGAAAATTTAGATGAATTTTTTGTAGAATGATTTCTGTAGATTTTTGAAGCTTGGGCTAAACCAACTAATTTAGGCATTTGAGATCCCGTTGGAGATACATCAGCAGAATGATTTTTCTGATTTATTAAATCAAGAAACTTGTTGTTTTCAACACTTTTTGTAACAAAATGTCCTACCATTTGACGTCCACCAGACATAGGTTCACGATCTAAATCGAGATCAGCATAAATTGCAGAGAAAATTTGTTTAATCGATAATGCTTTTTGGGCTAATAAAATAGTTTGATCTCTATAATATCCAGCTCTAAAATCTCCATTATTAAAAAAATGATTTAAAACAACTTGAGGAAGTTCTTTTCCATCTCCGAAAATTGCAAAATTTCCTTTTCCTGAAAGAACTTCTCGTCTTCCTAAAATAGCACATTCTCGACTTTCTACAATGATTTTATAATCTTGGAGCACTTGTTCTTTAAATGCATTAAAAGAAATTTTTTGATTTAATTCTGTTTTAAGAAAATTCATGATATAAATTCAATTGTAATATAAGAAGATTTTTTTTTAAATCTTCTTTGCATTAAAACCATTTTCTAGTAAATAAAGCGGTCAGAGTTCTAGGTTCAATAAGAATTTTAAATCTCAATTTTGAATTATATTTATATTGAGATATTTCAAATCCATTTGATGATGCTAAAGGAAAAAACAGTTCTAAATAATCAGGCACTAAATTTATTCTAAATCCAGAATCATAATATCCTTTTAATTTTAAATATCTATTTTTAACTAAGCCAAAGTCAGAGTAAAATTCTATCCATTTCCATAATCCAATGTATAAGTTTGTTGAAATAATAAAATCATTAACATTAGACTGTTCAAATTTTGATTTAAAACCACCTTCAGCCGGAATAAATTGTTGACTATAAAATCCAGTTTCCTCTGATCTTCCTAAATAATTATATTGAAAAAGATAGTCGGTTACTTTATTCAAATTGAAATCGAAGAAATTATCTTTTTTAAAATAGTCATACCATAAAAATTTTCCAACAAACAATCGAATTTCAAGCTGTCTACCACTAGGGAAAAGGTTTCGATAATTATTTTCAAAAATTACTTTTCCAAAGTTTTTTGATAGCTCTATACTTGATCTAAATGTAAAATATTTAATAGCCCCTTTGTTAAGATAATCATATCGTAAATTAAATATACTATAATCAGGATCTGTTTTAATGTTTAAATCTTTTTCTCTCTGAACATTATACCATGATATATTGAAAAGTTGTGTTTTGTTTGATCTAAGATCTGAAGTTCTAAAAACCCAAGATAAACTTGGAACAAAAACAGAATACCTTAAGTTTGAATTGTAATGATAAGAACTTCCGAAAATTTGAAATTGAGTTAAATAATTTTTTTTATAATCATTGTAAAATTTAAAAACAGATCTAATAGAACCTACAAAAGATTTTTCATTAAATGAATATTCAGGAAAAGTATCGATTGAAAATGCTTGAGATTTAATTTTTTTATTAAACAATCTCATTCCAACAGAAACACCATCATACTTATTATTGAAGTTTATGATGGGAGTATAAAAAATTTGATTTTTTTTTGGATCCTCTATGTCCTTTAAAAAAATAAATTTGAAAGGCTTAATCCTTGAAGGTCTTTTAATAAACTTCCAGTTATTTACTTTATTTGATTCTGGAAAATTTAAACCAGGATTTAAAGAGATGTAATCAGCGTCAATTCTTTTTAGTTTAATAATTGTATCGTTACTAAAGGAAATCCATTTATTAAATACAGTTGAATCCTTTTTAATCAAACCAATTTTAAGAGGCAGCGATCTTTTTGATTTTTCTTCTATTTTAAATAAAATAGTCTCTTTATTTAATTCTATATCTTTAATTTTAAAATCATATGCTTTTCTGTCTTTAATATATGTGTCAAAAAACCATTTTGTTTTATCTTCAGTTTTTTTTAAAAAAAACTTTTCAAAATCTTCAATATCTGATTTTGAAAAATATTCTTTTAAATATTTACTAAAATTATTTTTGCCAATATTCTTCTCGAGATATTTTAAACCAATCCCTACATGATAGGGTGAAGCAATTTTCTCATTAAACTTTATTAATTTATCTTTAGGCAAGACATCTGGTTGTTGAAGATTTGATCTTTGAGAAAATTCATAAAAAAACTCATAACCATCATTAAACTTTAATTTGGATAATTTAAAAGGTTTTAATAATGAATAATTTGCAATTTCTCCTAAAAGTTTTTCGTTAGGGTAGAAGGTTTCAACATACTTTATCATTATGTAGGTATTAATACCATTTATTACCCAATGATTTTTTCTTTTATTAATTATTAGTAACTCATTGAGGTAATTGTTTAAGTATGCTTTTAAAAATCTTATTTCATAATAAAATTTATCAGAATATACATTCAAAAATTTAGGGAGTTGATTTAACCCATAAAAAGGATTTTTATCATAGTCCTTTTTTAGGACTAATATTTTTTTGTGTGGAAAAGGCTTAATTAAAGAAGAAACAAAAGAATCAATTTTTTTTTGACTTAATATTAACTGATTTGAATCAATAAATTTATGATTTAGATCAGTTATTAATACTTTGCCGTTTTTTAATTTATTAGTTTTAAATTCATTTTCATCATTAAATATATATTGTGCTCTTACCTGGTTTAGACCAATAAAATTTTTAGTAAACCTTTTTTTAGTATTTTCAGAACTAACTTCATCTAAGTTACTTGTCAAATTTAGATTATTCGGAAATTCCCATTTTATAATAAAATTTGAAGGTAATGAGCTATTGTCATCTATATCAAGATTACTATTAATTATCCATTTATCTTTAATAAACGGAGCCATGGAAATAAACCAATACCTTAAATTAATTGAAGTATTATTTTTAATTCCATATCCAGTGAATTTTTGGTCAGGAAGCTTAATGGAATAACTTAAAGTAATTTCATTTTCTTCATTTATAGAATTATATTCTGGAAGAAATACTTTTATAATATCAGGATTTTTTTTCTCTCTTACCCAAACTAAATCAATGTTTTCTTTTGAAATATTATATATTTTGGTAAACCCTCTTTTGTTTTTTGAAGATAAATAAAAACTTCTATTATATTCTTCTGCTAATCTGTTTGATAATGGTGTCTCAGTGTTTTTATATGAATTTGACCAGTCATATAAATACAATTCATTACTCTTATTTGTTCTAATGTTTTTATATTTTATTTTTTGCGAGATAACTATTGTTTCATCCTTTAAATTTAGATTAGCATTTATTTTATAATTAATATCTATTTGAGCTCTAGAGATTAGAGAGCTAAAAATTAAAAAAAAATAAAAGACTAAGTAATTAAGTTTATTCATTTATTCAACAAGTTCTTTCATCAAAAATGATGCTGTATAACTCTTTTTGTTTTTAATTATTTCTTCTGGTTTACCTTGGCATATTATTTCTCCACCATTTTCACCCCCCTCTAGTCCAATATCAATAATATGATCGGCTTGTTTTATCACATCCATATTATGCTCTATTATTAATACAGTATTTCCTCTTTTAACAATAATATTTAAAACATTTAATAAGACTCTAATATCCTCAAAATGAAGTCCTGTAGTTGGTTCATCTAATATATAAAAAGTATTTCCAGTATCTTTTTTTGAAAGTTCACTAGAAAGTTTAATTCTTTGGGCTTCTCCGCCTGATAGTGTAACAGATGATTGCCCTAATGAAATATAACCTAAGCCAACATCCTTAATAGTTTTTAATTTTCTGGAAATTTTAGGGATTGAGTGGAAAAAAACATAAGCTTCATTTACTGTCATATTTAATATGTCTGCAACAGACTTTCCTTTAAACCTTATTTCTAAAGTCTCTCTATTAAATCGTTTACCCAGGCAACTTTCACACTCAATATTTACATCTGGAAGAAAATTCATTTCAATTGTTTTTAAACCTGCTCCTTTACATGTTTCACATCTTCCTCCAATGACGTTAAAGCTAAATCTACCAGGTTTGTATCCTCTTATTTTAGCTTCAGGTGTTATTGACAATAAATTTCTTATTTCATTATATATGCCGCAATAAGTAACAGGATTACTTCTAGGTGTTCTGCCAATTGGCTGTTGATTAATTTCAATTACTTTATCAACATTTTCAACACCTATAATTTTTGAAAAAGATAAAGGTTTTTTTACACCATTATAAATTTTATTATTCAAAACAGGGTACAAAGTTTCATTTATAAGACTTGATTTACCACTTCCAGATACACCAGTAACACATATCATTAACCCAAGAGGGAAAAACACATCAATATTTTTTAAATTATTACCATTACACCCTTTTAGTTCAATAAATTTTCCATTTCCTTTTCTTCTTTTTTTTGGAACTTCAATTTTGAATTTATTATTTAAATAATTTGCAGTTAATGTTTCTTTTTTCATTAATAGACTAGGAGGCCCAGTAGAAATTATTTCACCACCATTTTTTCCCGCTAAAGGTCCCATGTCAATAAGATAATCAGAACTTAGAATAATGTCTTTATCATGTTCAACAACTATTATGGAATTTCCAATATCACGTAAAGATTTTAATGAATTTATTAATTTAAGATTATCTCTTTGGTGCAAACCAATACTTGGCTCATCAAGTATGTATAAGACACCTAATAGTTGAGATCCGATCTGAGTTGCTAATCTAATCCTTTGAGATTCTCCTCCTGATAGAGACTTAGTGGGTCTATTTAAATTTAAATAATTTAATCCTACATTTAACAAAAACTCTAGCCTTGTTAATATTTCTTTGATTATTTCCTCTCCAATTAATTTTTCATTATCTGAAATTTTTTTGGAAAGACTTTTTAACCATATATATAGTTCTCCAAGATCCATTTTCGATAATTGATATATATTTTTTTTATATATTTTGAATTGTAGAGATTCCTTCTTTAATCGCCCACCTTTGCATTTTTCACATTTAATTTTATCCATGAAACTTGATGCCCACCTTTTTAAAGACGAAGATTCAGAATCTTCATAAGTGTTCTTTATGAAATTTTCGATACCTTCATAATTAATGTTATATTCCCTTGTAATTCCAAGAGTTTTTGATTCAATTTTAAAATTTTCTTCACCTCCATTTAAAATTATATTGAGAGCTTTAGGCTTAATTTTTTTAATAGGTTCATTCAATGAAAACTTATATTTTTTTGATATAGTTTCAATTTGTTTATATGACCATGAGTTTTTATTATTGCCTAAAGGAATAATTCCTCCATCTTCAATGGTTTTATTATAGTCAGGAATTATTTTTTTTCTATTTATAACATTTTGAAAACCTAATCCTTTACATGTTACACACATTCCTTTGGGAGAATTAAATGAGAATGTGTTTGGCTCAGGTTTACTATAAGATATTCCTGAATCAGGACAAACAAGATCTCTGCTATAATATTTTTCCTTTTTAGTTTTAGGGTTAATTATTAAGACAGAGTTATTGCCATTGTAAAGAGCTGTTTTTATGGAATTTTTTAATCTAAAACTTGATTCTTTATTGTTTTTTACTATAATCCTATCAATTAATAATTCAATATCATGATTTTTATATCTATCTAACAT
>CEUA01049246.1_pt1 | contig 11427 bp, 9 predicted proteins | sample 361541 | NCBI WGS metagenome assembly CEUA01 (sample SAMEA2623079, study PRJEB7988) | marine metagenome | isolation source: saline water (ENVO:00002010), including
AAATTAATAATGTCTGATCAATCAAAATATATATGGTTTAATGGCGCGATGGTCCCCTGGAAAGAGGCTAAGGTCCATGTCATGTCCCATGTTATCCATTATGGTAGCGGTGTATGGGAAGGTATTAAGTGCTATAAAACTGAGGATGGGCCAGCTATTTTTAAGCTAGATGATCATATCAGACGGCTCTATAACTCTGCCAAAAATTATGATATCAATATTCCATATTCCCCAAATGAAATTAAAAATGCATGTATCAATGTTGTAGATTTAAATGAATATGATAGCTGCTACATACGGCCGATAGCTTTCTACGGTTTTGATACACTAGGAGTGCACCCAAAAGACTGCCCTATTGAGGTTGCAGTTGCAAGTTTTTACTGGGGAGCATATCTAGGTGAAGGCAGCCTTCAAAATGGAGTGAGGGTAACCATCTCACCATGGAAAAGATTATCCCTTAATGCGTTTCCCCCTTCTACCAAGGCTTCAGGACAATATCTAAACTCTCTTCTAGCTGTTCAAGATGCTAGAAAAAGAGGCTACGATGAGGCCATACTATTCAATGAAGACGATCTAATAGCTGAAGGCTCAGGTCAAAATATTTTTATAGTTAAAAATAATGAAATCTTTACAAATGGTGAGGATGCCTCTATACTCATGGGTATTACCCGTGAAGCGGTAATAGAAATTTGCAAAGAAATTGATATCAAGGTCCACCTCACGAACCTAACTAAAGAGATGCTCGATGATGCTGATGAGATATTTTTTACAGGGACCGCATCCGAAATCACACCAATAGCATCGATAGATGATAGTCCTGTCAATACAGGACAACCTGGAGAGATTACTACAAAGCTAAAGGAAAAGTATTTTGAAATAGTGCACGGGAAAGACCATCGCTATCTAAAGTGGCTGACTCATGTTTCAAAGAAAATAGCTTTAGACCTTAAAGAAAATTAATTCAAGCAGTTTTATCCCTATATCCTTTTAATTATTGAGGCAGCAGCCTTAATAAACCCATCCAGCTCTTTTTTACTATGAGAGGACGAAATAAAAATTGTTTCATAGGGTGAAGGAGGTAGATAGAAGCCTTCATTTAACATAAGATGATGAAAGTCTCGGTACCTAGAAAACTCTGAATTTACTACATCATTCCAATTATGAACGGGGCTTGAAGAGAAGAATAGGCCAAACATAGAACCGCATCTAGGGAACTGTATGCTCTCCCCATTACAATATTCAAGTAAAGTTTTTTGAAAATATGAACCTAGCTCTTCTAGCTGATTATAAACTTTACCATCTCGAAGAACTTTTAATGTAGCAATTCCAGCCGACATTACTACAGGGTTACCCGATAGTGTACCTGCCTGATACACCTCTCCTAATGGAGCCATTTTTTGCATAATGTCAGCCCTACCACCAAATGCACCAATAGGCAGGCCACCTCCAATAATCTTACCAAAACATGTTATATCTGGATCAATATTAAATATTTTTTGCGCTCCACCATAGGCAACTCTAAAACCAGAAATAACTTCATCAAAAATTAAAAGTGAGCCATGGCTATGTGTAAGCGATCTTATTCTATCTAGAAAGCCCTCTTCCGGCATTATCATGCCCATGTTTCCCGCTATAGGCTCTATAATTACGGCCGCGATATTATCACCCATTGATTGAAATACATTTTCTATATCAACTATACCATTATAAGGAACCGTAATAGTATTTGAGATAATAGATTCAGGTATACCTCCGCTGCTAGCTTCATCTAAATCTGCAACACCTGAACCCGCCTTAGTTAAAAATGAATCTCCATGTCCATGATAGCAACCTTCGAATTTAATAATTAAATTTCTTTTTGTAAAGGCCCTAGCAAGGCGTATCGCTGTCATTGTTGCTTCTGTACCAGAATTAACAAAGCGCACCATTTCAACAGATTTTACCGCGTCTATAATTATTTCTGCTAATTTAACTTCTAGCTCGGTAGTTGCACCAAATGAGAGCCCATTTACAGCGCTATCACTTATTGCGCTCAGCACATCTGGATTAGCATGTCCTAAGATTAGAGGACCCCACGAACCAACAAAGTCTAGATAGCTATTTCCATCAACATCATATATTATTGAGCCTTTTCCTGATTTAATAATAATGGGGTCACCTTTAACAGATTTATATGCTCTTACAGGGCTATTGACGCCACCAGGCATGTACCCCTGAGCCTTTGAAAACACTATATCAGATCGCTCTCGTTTCATTTCTTCAGGCTATCAATTAATCTATACACATCATCAGCAAAATAAGTTATAATAATATCTGCCCCAGCTCTTTTTATAGCAAGCAAAGACTCTAAGATAGACCTATCTCCATCAATCCAATTATGATTTGAAGCTGATTTTATCATTGAATACTCTCCACTTACTTGATATGCTGCAACTGGTGATAGCACCTTTTCCTTCACTTTGCTTATAACATCAAGATAGGGTAGCGCTGGCTTGATCATTATAATATCTGCACCCTCATCCTCATCTAACTTAGCTTCCTTTATAGCTTCACGAATATTACATGGGTCCATTTGATATTTCTTTCTATCACCTCTTTGCGGTGAGGAATCAGCGGCCTCTCTAAATGGTCCATAAAATGCAGATTCAAACTTAGCTGAATAGCTTAGTATCCCTCGATCTTCAAATCCATTTTCATCTAAAGACTCTCTAATATATTTAACCATACCATCAATCATACATGATGGAGAAATAAAATCTGAACCAGCATCAGCATATGAAATTGATAATTTTTGAAGCTGACTCAAACTTTTTAATCTATCAATATTTCCATGACTATCAATAATTCCACAGTGTCCATGCGTAGTATATTGACAGAAACAAGCATCGGTAAATATTATGAGATCTGGAAAGGATTTTCTAATTATTCTAGTGGTCTGCTGTATAATCCCTAAATCATTTACCGTATCGCTACCCCACTCATCCTTAGAGCTAGGAATTCCAAACAACATAACAGCATTAATACCAAGCCTTAAAGAGTTCTCAATAGTTTGCTCAATCTTATCTAGTGGAAAGTGGAACTGACCCGGCATAGATGGGATCTCAACTTTTTCACTTTTAGAGGTTACAAATATTGGGCGAATAATTTGCTCTACAGACAGCCTTGTCTCTCTAATTAGAGCTCTAATAGAAGGATTCTTACGGAGTCTATCTGGTCTACTTAATATCAATTTCATCCACCTCTCTTACCTTTCCCGAATATCCTCCCACTAAATCTGAAAGATCATGAATATTGGGAATAACAGGATAAATAACATCATGACAAGTATAAGGAGCGATAACGCTAGCCGTGCTCTCTCCTATCGCAAAAAACTGCATTTTATTCATATATCTTAAAATTTCATCTGTACAGTTTTTAAAAAAATACTCTGCCGATTTCACGCTAAAGAATATAAAAGAGTCGGGGCTTTTACTTGTTATTAATTCATTTATCTTATCTGAACTTATACTTCCCTTAGGTTCATATATATTAATACGATGATAGTTAATTTTATTTTCACAAAGACATGATTCTAGCCCTCTACCAGCTGCGGCACTTGCAGGATAAAGGAGCTTCGATTTTACATCAATATGATTAATTAATTTTGAAATAAATTCAACAGCATCTTTTGCCCTTGTAGTAAAATCAACTTTTCTACCAGCGCCAATAATTTGCTTTGCTGTTTCAGGTCCAAATACTGCTATTTTTATAGACTTCGAAAGAGGAAGCCTCTCTTCAGTTAGAATATCTGAGAGCACTGCCCATGCCCTTAAACTTGTAAAAACCATCCAATCATAACCATTACCGCTTAGAATTTTACAAGAGTTTGCATCAAGCTCTAATCGCTCATAATTAACAGACTGAAAATAAGAAAATTGCTGATCAACAGTTGATTTAAATATCCTCTTAATACGATGATCAGGTTCTTTTATTATTATTGTGTTCATTATTATAATCTCAATTTATTTTATAAATAGCTCTCTAGCAATTCCTTTAACTAGCTCTTTAGAGGCACCAGTTAAACGTTGTTTTTTTACAACTGTCTTCTTACCTGTATCTGGGTCAATATAGCAAGCATGTATGTCTATACCATTTTTATAAGAAGTAGCAAACGCCCCAATAGGTGAACTGCATCCTAGTCCTATGTACTTTAATAGCTCTCTTTCGAGGTCTACTGCTTCTTGTAAATAAATATTATTAATCTGCGATATCATATTTAAGAGCTCAGGGTCATCTTTCCTTGCTTCAACAGCTAGTGCTCCCTGACCAGGTGCTGGAACCATTTCATCAAAATTAAATACGTAATATTTTGAAATGTCATAACCCAATCGTATAAGACCAGCTGCCGCAAGTACAATTGCACTATATTCTCCAGATTTGACTCGACCGATCCTGCTATCAATATTGCCACGAATATCCTTAACAACTAAATCTTTTCTCAAGCTTTCTATCTGCAATTTCCTTCTAAGGCTACATGTGCCTATTACCGAGCCCTTAGGAAGTTGATAAATATTTAGTCCGTTTTCATGATAAAGTAAATCTTTTTCATTTATTCTATCAGGGACTGCAGCTAAAGTTATCATATCAACCTTATCAACTGGAACATCTTTCAAGCTATGGACAGCTAAATCAATATTTTTTTTTATTAATTCCGATTGGATCTCAGATGAAAATAGACCTAATTGCTCTGTTAAAGTAAGAGATATATCTTGGTCCCTATCACCTTCTGTTTCAATTATTTTTATTTTGCATTTAGTTTCAGGAAATAATTTAATTAGTTTTTTAATTATACTATTTGTTTGAATAAGCGCTAGCGGGCTTCCCCGTGTTCCAAATATAATTTCTTCTAACAAATTAAAAAATATTTTAGATTTAAGTATTAATCATTTTTATTTCTTTTCTAAAATCAGTATTTAAATCGATCTCACTTCTTCTTATATTGTCTTGAATAAAAGAATTGACTTCATTTTCAATTATTTTTTCACATTGATGAATTTCAATATTTGAATCTAATAAATATTTAGAAACATTTTTTCTTATTTCATCCATGTCTAAAACCTGATTTTTTAGCACCTTATTATTATAAGAAATAAAATATTGAGGGATACTTATATCAATTATAAATACCGAATCATGTACTAACTTTAAAGAATCCAATTTAACTCTTGGCCTGTTATTAGAAACTGCAGAAAAAATAATTTTATTATTAAGCACCATCTTGCTAAAATCATCTATATGACGTATAGATGCATTAAATTTATCTGCTACGAAGCTCCTGTTTTTGGGATTATTACTGAAGAACATTATATCTGAATATCCACATTTTATAAAATGTTCTGCTGCAAGGGTCCCCATTTTCCCAGTACCAATTATCAGAACTTTATATTTTGTAGAAATAGAAATCTGCTCAAATAATATATCTATTGAAAGAGAGCTTAATGAAAACGATGTATTACTTATACCTGTTTCAGATCTAATTTTTTTACCTATATGAAGTACAGACTCAACAATTGATTTAAGATTAGTTCCAATTATTTTATTTTCAACTGCACTTTTATATGAGTCTTTAACTTGTCCTTGAATTTGATATTCTCCAATAGCGATTGACCTTAATCCTCCTGTTACTTCCACCAAATGAATGTATGCATCTTTACCTCTTTTTCCAACTTTATTTTCAATAAAACTAGTATCGGGGTAATTTTTTATAAGATAATTCAATAACCTATTTGGGGTGCCGACTCCTTCTTTAGAATATATATAAATTTCGAATCTATTACAGGTTGGAAGTATAAATAGTTCTGCAGATGGATATAATTTATTTAGCTCATCAAAACTTAAAATTGACGCTAACTTAACTAAATCAGAAATAGTAGTAGAATAAATATCCCAAGCTATTAAAAAAAGAAAATTAAAATCTGTATATTTTACTTTATTTTGATTATTAATCATGATATATTTGTATAAAACATAAATTTACTTGATAAATTTTTAATATATAATTCGTGCTTATATACTAATAATATTCTGTTTAGAGATAAATATAAAACTATTATTTTAACTGATTGATAAGTCTTCAGCTTTCCACACATCAAAGCCAATCTCATAGGGTTGATCGATAACATTCGACGGTTTAACGTTTAAACTATTTTCAAAAAACTTATGATAATTTATCACTTCACCAACAATTATCAGAGCAGGGGTTTTAATTTTATAACTATCAATTTCTTCTGAAAATTTATTTAATGTTGAAACAAAAATTTTCTGATTAATCAGTGTTGCATTTTGAACAATAGCAATTGGAGCGCTCTTAGACTTTCCATTTTTAATAAGAATATTTACTATTTCATTTATACGCTTAATTCCCATATAAAAAACAAGGGTAGAGCTAAGGCTACAAATCGATCTCCAATCCTCTTCTAATGAGAGGTCACTTTGATGTCCTGTTATAAATAAAACACTATCCGCATGATCTCTATGGGTTAATGGTATACCAAAAGCCGCTGCCGCACCTATAGCTGAAGTAATTCCAGGGACAACTTCAAATGGAACACCCTTTTTTGCAAGCGCGAGCACCTCCTCTCCCCCTCTTCCAAAAATAAAAGGGTCTCCTCCTTTCAAACGCACAACCTGCTTACCTGCAGTGGCCTCCTTGATCATAATAGAATGTATAGAATCCTGTGAGATTGAATGCTTACCAGCTCTTTTACCAACAAATATTTTTTTAGCCAAGGGATTAATATCATCTACTAACGATGGATGAATTAGTGCATCATGTAGAATAAAATCAGCTATCTGTAAAGCATTTTTTCCTTTTACTGTAATTAAATCTGGATCTCCAGGACCAGCCCCAACTAAATATACTTTTCCACCCAATTTATCACTATCTATTACACCTTTTAACCTTGTACCAACAATCTGATTCATAGTTTTTTTCTTTTTATCGTAGCTGCTCAATGTATTGATAATATTTTTACGCTTCTGAGCCAGTTCAGTTAAAAGGTTCCCCCAAAGGCCCTTTGAAATATTCTTTATATAGTCTCTTAAATATGTTCCAAATGAAGGGCAGCTTCCATTGGTGGATATTGCTATTTTCAAATCTCCATCTTGAAATACTGATCCCATATAAAATGAACATAAATGTGGCTGATCTACAACGTTCACGGGTATACCAATTTTAATAGAATCGTTATAAATATTTTTATTTACTTTCTCATCATTTGTTGCAGCAATTATCACTTTCATATCTTCCAAATCAGTACTATCATAACATTTATGCATCACTTTTACTGGCAATTCAATAATATTTTGATCTATATCAGGCGCAACAACCGTAACTAATGCATTACTCTCTAAAAGTTGTTGTAATTTTTGAAATGCAATTGTACCTCCACCTACAATTAAACATTTTTGATTTTCTAAATTTAAGAATATAGGTAATAAATTATTCACACTATACTATTTTTATTTATCATCAGATAACTTATGTATACCACACTCGGTTTTATTTAAGCCTTTCCATCTTCCAGCCCTATCATCTTCACCATCTAGAACAGGGCTTGTACATTGCTTGCACCCTATACTTGGATATTTTTTATCATGAAGTGAATTGTACGGCAATTCATTTAACCTTATATATTCCCAAACCTCATCATGTGACCAATTAAGAAGAGGGTTAATTTTAATAACATCAAAGCGCGATTCAAATTCAATCAATTCAGCTTCACTTCGAGTTTGGGTTTGTTTTCTCCTGATGCCTGTTATCCAATAGTCATAACTTTCCAAAGCACTTTTTAATGGAACAACTTTCCGTATTTTACAGCATGAATCTGGATCGCTTTCCCATAGTTTCTCACCAAATTTTACATCTTGATCTTCAGTTGTAATTTCAGATGAAAATCTTAAAAATTCAAATCCATATCTATCTTGTAATTTATTTCTAAGTTCATATGTTTGATCAAACAAAAACCCGGTATCGACATAAAAAATAGATATATTAGACGTTATACTGAACAACATATCAATTAAAACAATACCTGGAGGGCCAAAACCTGTACCCATTATAATCTTATCATTTGGTAAATTTTTCTCTAGCCACCTAATCATCTCTAAAGGATTTTTTCCATATTTTTTTGCTTTACTATTTCCAATATAGCTCTGTATTGTTTGTGTATTCATCTTTTATCCATCCTATTATATTTTCTTACTCTAAAATATTTATTTCATCATCAATTTTAATAGAAAATGCAAGCCTTTCATTATCAGACGAAGTGTCTTGATAGCCTACCTTGCAATTTGGATGATCAATATTTAGAGCTTTTTGTATTTCTTTTTTATATGCAAGTTGATTCTCTAATATATTTTCTGCATAGAGACGGTCATTTGCAATAAATCGAAATGTATTATTAACAACACTTACTCTTTTATTAATATTATTAGTTTTCAATAGCTTTGCAGCATTTACTGCAATAGCCAAAACTTGATTAAACCTATCTACAAAACCACCTTCTAAATTTGTTTTTCTCATATATAAAATACCTGGCTTGCGATTTTCTTGATCTAAACTGAAATGTCCCTCATGGGCTAAAAGCATTACGCCAGGACCATCAATCATATGTGAATAATCTGCAACATCAATAAGAAGATGATTATCTATCAATTGATTCTGAATCCAATTATGAAAAACTGGTATAAAATCTTTTGAAGAATAATCTTTATCTGTATCAAAAAATATTTTTACTCCAAATTTTTGTAATTCCATTTCAACCTCGTTAATTTTCTGTTCCTACCTCTAGCATTCTTGCATAGCATGCATGAGCAGCTTCTATAAATAATTGACTTTCTTCAATCTGCCTATGAACTAAATCATTGTTTAGATCAGTAGGAGGATTTTCATTTCTATTTATTAAATATTTACCAAACTTACCCTTTGCAAATCGATCAAAAAATATTTTAGTATCATAAAAATATTCCTTAAACTGTTTTACAATTTCATTATGATCGCTAGGAACATTTTTATATTCTTTTCTTATAAGTGCAGAAGCACCTCTAATCATCGCTTTATAAGCCCTATCTTCAGCCTCTTTTAAATCGCCTTCATCTAATTTAACCTGGGCCTCAAAACAGATTCTTTCTGCGGACTGTAGTTCTACTTCTGTTAATGATACAACTTCTCCTGCACATTCACCTACACCCATATCCCCGAGTGTAAATACCCTAGGATCACCCCAATCCGTATAAAACTCAGAATTCTCTAAATATGGTGGAATATCGGTAAATTCAAGAATTAAAGATTTTATATCAGATTTATTCTGATTGGAAAAGTAATTTTGAAATGACTGTTCTTTATTTTTACGATTTTCTACATAATTATCCGCTAATTTCAATACAACTTTTGGAATATTTTTAGAAGGAACCGCGCCTATAGCCATCCCAAATGATCCAGCATTATTTTTCCACTGCCCTCCTAAGACAACTTGAAAATGAGGGACTTTGTATCCTTTAAAAGTTCTACTATTCCCATAAAAACCTAGGTCCGCAATATGATGTTGAGCGCATGAATTAAAGCATCCACTTATTTTAATTCTTAGATTTTGTACAGCTTTATCAAGTTCCAATTGTTTTAAGGAAAGCATATCACCTAACTCGCTTGCGAGTCCTCTAGATGATGCAATTCCTAATTTACAGGTATCTGTTCCTGGGCATGAGGTAATGTCTACAATAGTTCCTGCTCCAGGGTCTGCTAATCCTATGGAATATAAATCATTATATAGATCCACGACATCACCTTCATTAACCCAACGAAGAACCAAATTCTGCTCAACCGTAGTGCGAATTTCATCACCAACATATTTTTCAGTTATATCTGCCAATCTACGCATCTGATGAGAAGAGATGTCTCCGAGCGGAAGCATAATAGTTACAACCTTATAGCCTTCTTGGCGTTGACTTTGTACATTTTTGCTTTGCCAAAATTCAAAACCTATAGGATATTCATCATATATTTTTGAAGTTATCGCTCTTTTAGGGTTAGCAATAGATTCTGGAATTTCATTAATATACTTTGTCCAATTATCATCATGAGCAAGCCCCCTTCTCTCTTCTTCTACCAAGCTTGTAAATTCTTCCAACCCTAACTTTGCTATTAAGAATTTCAATCTTGCCTTAGATCGACTCTTTTTCTCACCTAGCCTACCAAATACTTTACCTATCGCCTGCATTAATGGTAATATTTCCTCTTGTGGAAGAAACTCATACATTATTTTTGCCTGATGCGGGACTGCACCCAGCCCTCCACCAACATAAACTTCAAAACCATTCTTCCCATTTTTAATTTTAGCAATTGCCCCTAAATCATGCATATTAACTATTCCACATGCATGCTGAGTACATCCAGAAAACGAAATTTTAAATTTTCTCCCAAAATCTTGACAATCAGGATGATCTAACATATAGTCTGCCATTGCTTTAGCATATGGAGAGATATCAAAAGTTTCATCATGACAAACACCTGCTAGAGGACAACCAGTTACATTTCTAACTACATTTCCACAAGCCTCGTGTGTTGTTATACCTACAGATGCTAAACGTCTCATTATGGTAGGAGTATCTTCAATATGTATATAGTGGTATTGAAAATCTTGCCTAGTAGTTACATGTAAAACTGAATCAGAATATTCTTCTGATAAATCTGCAAGAACATGCATCTGAGTTGCATTCATGCTTCCAAATGGAATTTTTATACGCAACATTCCAGGGGCATCCCATACGGTATCGGGCCCTTTTAAAAGATCTCCACTTGGATATTTAAGTTGTTGAGTTGCATTACCATCATGGCGCTGTCCATTATCATATCTCTGTCCATACACACCTTTACGTAGTCGGGTCTCTGCAAAAAGCTGATTTTCTACCTTACCCATCTGTTTTAAATTAATTTGAGTTTCAAAAATATCTATCTGTTCCTTCAACTCTAAAGAAATTTTATGCTCTAATATTTCTTTCCAATTTTTCATTTTATCCTTTATAAAAAAAACCCCCTCCTGCACTAGCAAAAGGGGGTTGAAATTAATTATATCCATAGCCTATGCCGGTGCATTAAACTCCATACAACAACAACAACAATTGTTATAAACTTCCTGCACCTTAATAGATATAAAATTTAACATAGTTGTCTAATTTAAGCGTTTAACTTCACAAAAAACAATACTTTTTTACCCCTAAATCACCGATTGTGATACAACTCACTAAATTACGTAGTAATATCTATTTAATTAAAAGTACCTTTCGAGTATCAACATATTTTCCAGTTTCTATTCTAATAAAATATAATCCTGATGAAAAGGAGGATGCGTTCCATATTACCTTGTGGTATCCCTTATCTCTATATCCATT
>CEUA01058243.1_pt1 | contig 11423 bp, 11 predicted proteins | sample 361541 | NCBI WGS metagenome assembly CEUA01 (sample SAMEA2623079, study PRJEB7988) | marine metagenome | isolation source: saline water (ENVO:00002010), including
ATGTGGGACCTCAGTCTGTCGGCAATATCGAATTCAGATCCGCAATCGGGGCAAGTTACAGCAGTGTCTTGGACGGGCATGATAGCATCAATGTCTCGGAACTATATGAAGAATGCAAAATATCTCGCCTATTGCTTCAAAATCCATTTCTCGTACTGCGGTACGACAAGCCAATTAGTCGGTATTGGGTTCTGATTGCTGTGCGTTGTAGACGATTGCAGCTAACGCAGCACCAATGAGTTGTGGAACGAGGTGGACCCACAAGTCTGCGACTTCCATCACCCCTGCAGAGACTAGGGACGCTGTTACCGCTGGATTGAACGAGGCTCCTGAGATCGGGCCCACCGTTAGGGCCCCTGCGAGTACGACGAAGGCGATGGCCGCACCGTAGTACCCGTTCCCTTCGGTGGATTCAGAGGTGGCGACGTTGAGTATCACGTACGCAAGCGCGAAGGTGAACATTAGCTCGGACCCGAATGCGGGGCCCGTATCCATCACCAGCGGGCCGACTTCTCCGTCCGGCACTAGGACGTTGGCAGCGACCACGGCCGCCACTACGCCTGCGATAATCTGGGAGACGATGTATGGTGCGACATCTGAATCGTCGCATGCCCCCCTAATGTAGATCGAGATTGTCACAGCAGGGTTGTAGTGTGCTCCGGATACGTGACCCCCTGCGTAAATCATCACCATCAGTGTGGAAGCTATGGCGAAGGGCGCGTAGCTACCAGCGGTGCCGAAGGCTGCTGCGGTACAGATCGTGAGGGTCAGGAAGAACGTCCCGATGAATTCGGTGATCAGTTTGGCACTTGTGCTGTGATTTGTCATGCGAGAGCCTCTTCGAGCAGGGTGGATGAATGTTTCCCGGGACACTTGTGAGGTGCCCTATCTTCTTTGTGCGACGAATTTCACCAGATGTCTCTTCGTTGGCTTTCCCATCCAAGAAAAGCTACGTATCGGAAGGAGGACCGTTGGAGGATTGATCTTGCTGACGGGGATTTCATCAGCTTCCATGGAAACGAGTTCCTCGTAGTCGGCATCTGTGTGGCCTGGGATCGTGAAGTTGAATCCGCCGGTGGAAACCATGACCATCCTGTTGAGTTCTAGGTAGCGGTCATGAGCCAAACTGCCAGATTTATACTGTAGCCTGGTGCAATCAAAAATCTCGATCTTTGTTCCATCTAGTACACTATAGTGGGATCTGATCTTCTCCACAAGAGATTTCATCAATCCCGAGACGAAGTCTTCGTATTCATTGGAATTGATGAGTTCCAAGTACCGATCCCGTGACATTCCACTGGGCCTTTCTCTCATTTGGAAAAACTCAGTGTAAATCGCTAGATCTCTAGGTGCCCTATCGTTCATCGCCTTGAGGAGAACGATCAGGTTGTTCAGTGGTGTCCCTTCCGCGCTAGTGTTGGCCATATCTTCCAGCCTCTCTCCACGGTGTTTTAGCAAGTATCTGTCAAAAAAGCGCACACTGGAGCGATCTGGGATTAGCCCGCCTAGCTTTGTTTCTATCTCTGCTGGACTTTGGATGTATATCGGGTCGGTTTCAATGATGTGATTCAGCAATTCGATCTGGGTCTTGCTGGAGAGGGAGGAAAGCTTCTCACACCCATCGGGCAAGCTGGAGACGGAATTGACTCGAGATTTTAGGTCGGTGTAGTACTCGTACGCGTTAGGATACTCTTCTAGAGCCTCCCTGAACCATTGCTTCCATTCTTCCAATATGGATTCCTTGAGTTCATGCTCCACAAGGAGGTGGAGGTATCTTTGTGCCTTGTCTATAATCTGGTTCAAAGAGTCCATGCTCGTGGAAGGACTAGGGCTATCGACTTGAATGAACATCTTAACACCTAGATAATCGGGTTGGTCTCATCGTCCCATCGGTCACGGGGCCATGGCTGTAGGAATTCGCCTTTGTCGGTCTCCACACGCTCTGCGAAGGTCTCGCCCGTATCTGAGTCGGAGTCCACAAACAGGATCACGACGTCATCGTCTGACAGACCATCTCCCCTAGCGAGGTGGTTTGTCAGTGACTTCAGGAAGTGCTCCGAGTGAGTCTCCAAGACCAATTGTGGGAGGCTGTCTGCCCCTTCGGATTCGGAAATGGAGTGTAGGAGGCATTGCATCAGCCTTGCCTGTGCAGCGGGATGGAGATTGCTCTCGGCCTCCTCGCAGAGAAGGGTTTTGCCGGTGAGCGTTGACCCCAGGAGTGGTATGCACTGGCTGACCCCGTAGCCTACGTCAGGCAAGGCCATCCCCGGATCCTCGCTACCTGTTGGCTTCACCAGGAGTGAGACGAGGTTTGGGGCGACTGCCACGCCTGTGACCCTTATGTTCTTGAAATCGGCTTCCATGCCGACAACCTGGTCCAGATAGCCGTTGAACTTGTCCTTGTTATGGATGGCCTCTCCTGACTTACCCACCATTTTCGCGGCTAGAGCGGCTATTGACCTGTAGCCGTCGTCGCCTGTCGACCCGCCGAGTGTGGCATCGGAGAAGGAGTAGATTCTTCTTGGATTCAATCGGGAGGCGCCTAGATAATCCAAATCGGTGACGAAGTTCGAGACCTCTTCAGTCAGCCAACGAAGTGTTTGGGTTCTATCACTGAGGCTGTTAGCCCAAGAAGGGGAAATTTCCATGATCGGATGCCGGAATGAAGTAATCTCAAAGGCCCGTGATTGGAAATGCCCTATGGAAGTTCTCTCCTCCCTTCCAAGCCATGATCTTGAGATTCGATCAAGGGGCAAGGCTGTTGCCCAATCTCCAACATTCGCCCTTAGGGCATTCGCTAAGCCTTCCAAACCATCTATACCATCAATGGTATCTATAGCGAGGCCTAATGGATCAGTGAGGCTATTGCGGTGCCTGATTGGCGGGTTGCGTCCGGCTGCCTTGTACTGTTTTGCAAATCTTTGGAGTGCGTCAAAATCCCGCGAATCATCAGGGGTCGCATCTGGAAGGTATTTTTTCGATTCGGACAAGAAAATCTCGAGCTGAGCGACAGACGGCCCCCTGTTGCGAAGTATGCTCATTTCGAGGAACTTTTTGACATCACGGGATATTGTTTTTCTTGTCATCAAATCATCTTTTAATTTGTCGTATTTCCCGAGGATGCGTTCTCGTTCCTCACTAGATTTTAAATGATCTTCTAGTAAACCTGTATCTTCAATCGTTCTCTGAACGTCGATGAGGGATTCGAGTACATGTACCAACTTCGTTGGTGGCAATTTACTGACTCCTTCTGCAAACTTTTCCAGTCCACTATCACCTAGAGAGGACCAAACCTGCCGCTGGACTTCTTCGAACGTCTTCCTGTGCTCAGTCAATCGCCCTCCGGTTTGCCTAGGGCGAGGGGTTAGCCAGTCAATCCCCTCCCGTCGCTTCTGTTGTTGATCTTCGACGTCCTCATCATGTTCTGAGTAAACAAAGTCACTGAGTTTTGTTCGCATGGGATCCCTCAGAAAAATCGTCTGTTTTTTCTTGAGCTCGGTGATGGTTTCGATCAGGGAGGCTCTTTGGAGAACTCCGGTATTTGCTTCCAACCACCCCCTCATCTCCGATTGGCGTTCTTCATCTTCGAAAGATAGCTCAAAGGATCCTTCATCCATGAGCTTCAGACCAATTTCATGAAATGGGGTCCCAGAGTGATCGCTGTGCAAGTCAAGTCGGGAAAGTCTGGCCAGGTGCTCGTCTTGATCAAAGTCAAAGGTGTAAGTAGCCATCTTGCTTGTTGCCTCTGTTTGGACGAAGCCAAGGAACGGTTGTGGACCGAATTGCCCTCTTTCGATACGGCCCTTTTCGTGCTTCTCGATTCGTTTTAGAAGCGCTTCTGAGGCACCAAATAGCTTGACTGTGAACTCTGAATCATAATCCCCTCCTGAATCTATGGTGACGGATCGTATATCTTCGAACATGCCCATTAGTTTTCCTCGACTCAGTGCTAGTCCAGCCATTGAATCCCGGAAGTCCTCTTTGCTGAGTTCACTTAGATCTCTGATGAGCACGTGTTTTCCAGTTGAGGCGAATCCGGCTTCTCTGTTTTTGGGGGGCGTAAGAGGGAGTAACGCCATATTTTCCAATGGCAGGGTGGCGAGGGCTTTGCCATCTGAGTCATAGGCGGTTTCACGGCCGTTGTTTTCATAGATGAGCTCTATGCCGTCCCCCCCTTCGAGCATCTTAGACGACACGAGATCCATCGGGATGACCACAGATTCAGAGACTTCGAACTGGAAGCCTATTGAAAACTCAGTTCCTGCTTCTTGGGATTCAATGAATCCCTTGTGGATCACGCTGGCTCTTGCGCCTAGGTCGAACCAGTGGCCCGTGGGGACCCATGAGAACTCCCTGATGTCAACCCTGTTGAGATTTGCAGATATACTCTGACGGAAGCTGGCGATTGCCTTGAGAATGGTTGACTTTCCACCTGAGTTTGGCCCGAAGATTAGTGTCATCTTGCCGAGGGGGATTACTTCGGATCCGCGGGGGAATCCCCTGAAGTTGTCTAGCTTCAGGCCGGTCATGGAGGACTGGCTGAATTGGAGCCTTGGGGAATTTCGGCGGGAGTAGATTTCTGACCAGTGAGAACGGGGGCCTTTCCTCATTCGACGTTCCTCCGCCATGTACTACGAGAGAGGGGGGCCTCATATGAAACCTGCATCGGTTTATTCTGCTCACTGGGGGTATTTGAAGTGTGAAGGGCTCATCTTTGCTCCAATAGGATGATGCTGTGTTCAATTGAGCCAGCATTTGCGGGAAGCTCGTGGGAGGCGTGTCCAGGGAGGTCCGCAGGAACGGCCCCCCTACCTGGGATCAGCAGGGCCCTCTCGCCATGGGCCTCGACCCACTCCGCTCTCGAGATCGCCCCGTACAGCATTGCAATATCGGATTCTACCTCGACGCCGATTCCCATTTGTTCGGCTATCCCCTCAGAGGAGACGGACGCCCGTGGGATGATCCGCCTTTCGATCGTAGGCGAGTCCCTAGAGAGCTTTTCCTCGCTGATCATTACCCTGCCGCCCGAAAGGGATGAGTGGGACTGCTTCCACGATTCCTTGGCATAGGACTCAAGGTCCTTGGACCTCTGTAGCATCTTGGAGATGCTGTCTTGGGGAATGCTTCCCCTGATCGAGATGCTGGCGCAGAATGTTACCAATGGCCCGACTGAGTTTGGGGCGAGCTCTGCGTTTATCGTTCCCTCCAATTTGGAGGAGAGTTTCTCCATGAGGTCGAGAGAAGCCTTGCCATCATCCCCAGGCCGTCTCTCATTCGTGGCAGCATACTCCCCCAGAATGATGTCATCGCCCGCACTGACCCAGCAAGCGATCCTGTCAGGAGATTCTTGTGAGTCCTCGAGAAGGGACTCTGACAGTGCGGACCACCAGTGTGCGTTGAACCTCATGCTCCTCCTCTTCACCATGTCGAGCGTCCTGAGGAAGTCAGGGAACCTCTTCGAACTGAATGCCCATCCGATGCTGTTGCCGTCTATTCTGGACACGGCCACCACAGTCCTCTGAGCGGGTGGCAATGATGGATTCATGTGATTTTTGGACGGCTGCCTGAGGGACGAGTCCCTCTTCCTCTGGTTATTCCCGATGTCCTTAATCGCGGCGTGGTATACGCACACGGAACCCTCGGACCCCCTATTTATTTCGACGGAGGGGTCGCATCTGGGGCATCCTTCAGCCCAGGGGGGAGCCTTTCGCGGGGGAGTCGGGTCATTCTGGGAGAGTAGTCTCTCGACGCCCCTCTTTAGTTCTTCAGGGGAGGCAGGGGGGACATCGATAGGCTCGTTCCCTTCGTAGACGTTTAGTCGTGGAAGAATTTCGTTTAGCGAAGGCCCTATATCTGTGCCGAAGTGTGCGTTGACCTGGTCTTCGACTTCCAGATTGGGAGCTGTCTCGTGATTGCTGTCCGTCCTGAAGGTCAGCCTCCCTCCTCCGTCGATCACCACTCCGGCGTAGTTTCTCGACTCTAGCTCATCTCGACGGGACGAGGTCAGGGCCCCCACTAGTGCGCTGGCCCCCCTCATGTAGGCCTGTTGCATCCCCTCGCCGCCTTCGCGCTTGATTACGACCTCGTCGACCCAGTTCTTTATCCTCCTAACTTCGTATGTTCTCGTGGCATGGCTTTTATCGTGGTACATTGCTGGAATCGAAGGGTTCTTCATCGCTTTCCGGACCCTTGTCCACTTGGAGAGCCCCCAGTTGTGGTATGAGAACATCTCCGCCAGAAGGGATTGTGCTGCTCTGGACAAGTCGTCACGTTTCTGATCTAGACCATTGAAGAGGAGGGCCAGGACCACATTGGTTCGTTGGATATTAAACTCGCCAGATGAATTTCTGAATTCGTACTCCAGTATTTCTGTCCACAGGCTGCTGGGCCCTTTCCTGGTGCTGTGTTTGTTGGCCGTCCTGCTATCCAGGGAGATTAGCATCTTGAAGCATCTGCTGGCTTCGTAGGTCAACGGCCTGTCGAGCGGGGTCGTATCTAGCCCTTCTTTCCCGTATGACCTCAGTTTTGGGTAGCCAGCGATGGTCCTGATGAGCCTCTTGTGCCTCTCCTCCTCGCTAACTAGCACGGTGGGCTCGCCTGGCCAACTCCTCAGGAACTGTCTGATGATGTCGAGAGTCTCCTCTGCATCTATTTCCGAGCCAGATTCGGGTAGTGGCGATCCGTTCGGGCACCATGGATTGGGAGACCTAGGCATGGCTCTCGGAGATCAATGGGGGCACCCAGTGAAGAAGATAACCCCCTCTACAGGAACCTCCTGACTAGGCTGTCGGCCTCGAGGGACCTTTCCCTGTAGCCCCTACTGCACCCCATCAGGCGAGTTATCTCTGTCTGGTTGACCCTGATTCCGTTCAGGTCGGCCAAGTGGTGTAGCAGGGCCGCCAGAATCGAGCGCGGAGGGCTAAGATTGAACTCTCCGGAATCCATGACTTCAGAGACCAGTCTGTGGAGGTCGGCAGAGACATCTCGATACCGGGTCTGACCGAGGTTTGCCATGTCCAGTATGGACGTCACCTCCCTCTTGTGGGATTCCCCCCGTATCGCCCTAGTGCCAAGGCCCCTCCTGAGAGACTTCAGGCTGCGGAAAACCGATCTCTTTGCCGTCTGCTGATCTGCATCCGGGATCATTTCCGAGCAGAGCGGCTGAATCCTGCAATCCACCCCTAGCATGCTGGAGGCCATCATCTTGCATGCCGCCGCCGAGGCTCCTACGCCAAACGGGTGGGCGTCCCTCCAGATCTCCCTGAATCCCTCGGGTCTCTCCGAGCCCGGGAGGGGCCAGCCGAAGTCGAGGAGGTCCAGTGACAGGGTACGCAGGTTGCCCTTTGGGGTGTTCTCAGTGATCAGCCTCTTTGCCCGTTGGCGGCTCCTCGAGCCAGCCCTCTTGGACTCGTCAACTCTGTCGATCCTAGCTAGCCTCCTTCCCGAGGCAGTCCATGTTCGTCCGAGCCTGGCGCCCTGTGAGTCCCTGCCGCTTGAGTCTATCATGGACCCCCTCGAACGATCCCCGGGCCTGGCGCCCGGCCCGTGGTGCGACCTTTCGGAGTCCATGGAAGAGCTGATTGAATCTGGGGTCGCTTGCTGATAGCTCTGGACCTGAGTGCCACAGCTCGAGCACTCGAGGAAGTAGTCGCGGAGGACGAGTTTTGTACTCTGCGAGCAGTGCTTGCATTGGATTTCGGTCCCGGGCTCAGTTGTTTTTGCGTGCTTCTTCTCAGGCATCGACTGATTGTCGGTCCGCAGGCCTGACTTGTTGTCAGAAGTTACGTCATCCGTGCATCACGTCGTCGCCATCCCCTTCGGATGAGCCCATCATATTGTTCATGACGAAGGTCAGCTCGCCCCATGCCGAGGTGCTCGAAGCGAACCCGTAGGAGGCGCGTCCCAGCTCTGTGACCTCCCAGCTGCCTTCCTTGACATCTATCAAGCCGGCATCGGATGCCATCTCCAGGTAGTCGTCATTCATCATGCTCTCCTCCTTGAGTTCGTCAACGGAACCAGACTGATTTGACATGAGGTAGTGAATGTCAGGAGTTTTGGTCCTGAGGGCCAGTTTGGCCCCGCCCATTTCAGGGAAGATTAGGATGTCCCTCTGGGGGAGTATCGGTTTGCCCTCAGGGGGGCGAAGTACGTAGAATGCGGTCCCGCCGACCAACTGAGTCAGGTATGAGCCGGTCAGAGCCATATGGGTGGTGCCACCGGTGATCCCGACAAACAGCTGGCCGGGAGTACCGTCTCTAGCCTCGTACTCATCCGCCAGGCACTCAAGGGATGCCTTGAGCATCGAGTTGACAGAGGACGGCTCGAAGAGGTCCGTGACTGACTTTACCTGCCCGGCCCTGAATCCGAAGTCCCCGGACCACTCTTGGATGAGGCTCTCGTACTTCTCGGAGAACCTGTCTGAGGTGATTATGTGAACTGAAGAAGGGTAGAAGTGCTTGAATGATGTGATCGCGTGCTCCTCCCTTTCTCCCATGAACAGGAGCATCGTTGGCCTCTCTGGCTCCGGCATCATCACGTGGTCTTCCTTTACTGTCATAAGTTTCACCATCTATCCGATCAGCCTGGAAAGGAGGGAGTAGTTCCTCCTCCTTGAGTCGATGAATTGGTCGAGCCGCCTCCTGATGGCCGAGATCTCGGACATGCCGCTCCTGAGCTGGGCGATTTCCAGCCTCATCTCAGAGACCTGGTCCTCTAGCTCCCACTGGAGTGACTTGAGCTTCTGGAACCCCTGCCTGAAGGCTAGCTGGGAGTCGTCTGGGTCGCCCCTGATGATCCTCTCGAGCCTGAGATCTCCTGGCAGGACAGCGGGTAGCTTCTCTGTCCCCTTGGCTTTCCTGACCTCCTGGATCCTGTCTAAGAAGTGGTTGTACTTCTCGGCCATTTCATCGGAAAGCTCGATTTCGCCTTTGGCACTTGTGTAGTGGTTCGGCTTGTGTTCAGAGGGGAATACGCCATCCTCGCCCCTGAGGGGGTCAACCACTATGGCGATAAATCTGGAGTCAGGGGTCATGCCACGAAGTGAGGTGTAAGTAGAGACGTCTATTGACGAGAGGAAAAGGCCTAGGTCGGGATGGGTGTGTATCCATCCCACTACCCTCAATTCGGGCAAGCTGTCACTGGATGAGGCGGAGTTCGCATAATCGCATGCCGAGGCGGCTACAGCGACCCAAGAGCCATCAAACTCACAGTAGCCGGGAGACGCTCTGATCTGCTCCGGAAAGAACCCGGAGACGACGTTTACCTCACCCTTGCTTCCAATGTGGCCCACGAGCAAGCCGCCCATTTCTAAGCGACCCCTGGGGGCCGTGAAGTCCATCGCCTGTTGCACTAAACTCCGGGGAACTGTTACCTCCTGCAGATGTTCTTCCTTAGGCGATTTGACCGTCTTGGCGCTCCTCTTCGCACCCCTCTTCGCACCCCTCTTCGCATGTTTCTTGCCCAAACTACTCGCCCCCCTTGCCAGGGTTCGCTGGTTGATCGTTGCCGGCACTAACAGCAGCTGGGCCGACATACAACACATCTCCAATCATGTCGAATGATGGCATGTGAGATATCTCAACTCCGAGGGAGTCGTAAACGGTCCACGCGGATCCGTCCCTTGCAGTCAGGCCCGACACTTCGGCTGCTTGCCTCACTGTCTGCCCATCCATGGGGATTACCTCGACCCTCGAGCTGGGGTCGAATGTTGAGACGAAGACCAGTGTCTTCGTTGGGTGATCGTTCGGTTCGTCGGTATCGGCTTCTATGTCGATGATGAGTTCGTCTTCTCGTCGCATCTTATCGCTCTATTGTCAGTCCGCTGGAGCTGGGAACTGTCAATATTTACAGGCCCATGGCCTCAATTGATTCTGGACTGGGAAATCACTTCCCCTGAGAGGAGCTCGAATGCCGTCAGTCGCGGCTCTTCTTCTGCACTGAGATATACTCCAGTATCGATTCCGAGTACAGATGGGCGACCGTCTTCTAGTAGAATATCAGAAGCCCAGATTCCGCAGTCGAGAATCATCTTCTCCAATTCGCTGATCCAGAAGCCGTCGATATCTCTCGAAAGTGCCTGGACGGTAGTATGTCCGACGATTACCTGCCTCTCAGGATCGGGCGGGCTCGTAGCGGTAAAGATGGTGCGTGACCACATCCTGTCTTGGTTGGTCTGGTCCTCCAAGGTTTTGTCAATTAGAATTCGTCCTTTCCAAACCGGGCTGAGATCATAGCCCGCGTGAACAATCCTGTGGCCATTGAGGATTAGCTCGGTTGGAAGGCTCTCGACGAATGGCAGCCACTCTCTTGCAATCTCAATTTGTTCATCTGGATCATCAGAAAATGACTGCAGGGTTTCTACTCCTCCATACTTGAGCCATGATTTCATCATCTTTCCCTTGTGCTTGGGGCAGAGCGATAGCCTCATGCTCTCTTCGTGGTTGCCCCTTATGGAATGCATTCTGGGGTGGTTCGAGACCATCTCCAGAACCCCTCTGCTCCCCGGGCCCCTGTCTATGAGGTCCCCGAGGCATAGGACGTGGTCTCCCTCCGAGAGATCCAGCTTATCCACCAGGGCCTCGAAGGTTTCGAGGTATCCGTGGATGTCTCCCACGACCCAGACTCTGTGCCCCGAGTCCATGGCGCACTGGAGTTCTGACTCCAATTCGTGATCCCTCATATTCCCCAACCCCTCATTGCTGAACTTCAATGTAGTCATTACTTCTCTGGCTGGATTATGACGGTTAGCAAGGGCCTTGGAGGATCTGAGCTTACTCGTCGCCTCCGTCGTCACATCCGTCAATACCTGTCCAGTCATCCGGGAGGAGAGCTAATGCAAGGCCACCCGTGGCGATAATGGCTGCAGTCTTGAATACGCTTCTTAGAAATCCCATGCTAAGAACTCCTCCTTGGCCCTCTAACCTTGAATCCCTCCGAGCGAAGTTCCTCGGCTAGCAAGAGCTCCTGCTCCTCTGCCGCCTCCCTTGTGTCGCAAGTGATCGCTATTCTCGGGACCAGGTCCATCCTGAATCCATCGAAATTCCTGCGGATAAGCCTCGGCCCGTTTCCCTTTGACGAGTACTTGGTCCAGTTATCTCGGAACCTTGACATGACTGATTTGCCTGTCTGGCCGACGTAGAAGTCATAGCTAGTGCCCTCACCGAGGGATATCACGTAGACGTGGTATGATCCGCAGGAGGAATCCCCGCTGCAGCCCTTGCACCCTCCTCTCAGACGTTTCATGCTTGGAATCAATGCGCCACCCCCTCGGAAATGGGGCTGGAGGGCTCGAATGGGAACTCGGGAGACTCCTCGAGTATCGTCGCGTGCTCCAAGTTGCAGAACGGGTCGTCGTTTGCCACAGCGGCATCTGAGGGAAGGGGTTTTGCGTCCTTGACTCCCCTGAGGTCGAAGGTAATGCTCTC
>CEUA01230962.1_pt1 | contig 11414 bp, 10 predicted proteins | sample 361541 | NCBI WGS metagenome assembly CEUA01 (sample SAMEA2623079, study PRJEB7988) | marine metagenome | isolation source: saline water (ENVO:00002010), including
CTATCATAATACTTCCCAAAATGAATGACGTCTCCGCTCTAGGTGGTGGTTACGTTAATTCTAAACCCGACACAATGCCTACAATAAAGACGGTATTAAAAGTTGCAAAATCCGGCTCCGTCGGTGTACAATTAATTATTATTGCCGGTCCACCTTGCGTAGGAAAGAGTCTTCTAGGGTCACTTCTTGTCAGGAAAATACCCGAATCACTCGTATTAGATAAGGAACTCACTGCTGGTGGTTTTATCCTAAAGGCTGCTTCTGTAAACGATCAGCCTTCTCATAACGCCTACTCCTCAGATTACTATTGGAAACAGCTTCGATCCATCGAATATGCTGGACATTTGGCAGTTGCATGCGAGAACCGATTAAACTAACGCCGAATCTTATTATTTAGCAGTCGGGCACCAGAGTTGGGAGTGGTAACATTCTGTAATGATTTAGAAAAACTAATGGAACATTCCCGACTAATAGTGAAATATCTCAACACACCAGATACCAATAAATAACAGCAGCACTTAAAGAACCGCGGATCACAATCTGGTTCGGAATATGTAAATACACTCGTTCGAACTATGGGTAATCTTCCCATTTGGTCAAAAGCCACTAGACTTTCCAGCATGCTGCCTCCAAAGGTCTTAGCACAAGCAAGCTTTGATGGCATAAAGAAATTAACTTGTTCACTATCGACTTGACTTTTTTTACAAACAGGTTGTTCTTCTTAGGTCGTTATGGCAATACTGCACGGCCTCTTCGGCTACTTTCTAATACTGATTTTTGCATGGCTGTGCGGAAGCCGATCGAGGCTTGTACATTGGCGTACTATTCTATTTGCGTCAATAACTCAAATAGGTTTGGCGTTATTATTTTTACAGGCCTCTGTAAGTCAACCAATATTCTCGATAGCCAGTAAATGTACCACTCTTCTTCAAGAAACATCATTGAAAGCCAGTGAATCGCTTTTGTTTGGTGGTATTACAAGCAAAGAATTTATTGCGAATTATGGCCCTATTGTAGCTATACAATTAGCCTCCATAACAATATTTGTATCTTCTATCTCCCGAATCCTGTACCATTATCGTATTTTGCCTTGGCTTATCAGCACGACAAGTCGAATCATACAAAAAATATTAGGGATAAGCTCTGCTGAAAGCGTTGGGGTTTGCGCTAATATTTTTTTAGGAATGACCGAAGCCCCCTTACTCATCCGACCTTATATAGAAAAACTTACTAAGAGTGAGTTATTCTGTATAATGACTGCAGGAATGGCAACCATTGCCGGGGCAGTCATGGTTATATATGCATCGATGTTAAGCGATATATATCCTGAGATTGCAGGCCACCTGTTTGTAGCCTCCTTAATTAGTGCGCCAGCTTCTATTGGTATTGCCAAATTGATGTTTCCCGAAACGGAGTTGCCTGAAACTTCTAAGACAAAAATTAAATTACCTAGCAGAGACACTCAAAATGGCTTAGATGCCGCGGCACGCGGAGCGATTGAAGGAACCACTTTAGTAGTCAATATCCTAGCTGTATTAATAGCATTTATTGGCTTGATTGCCCTAATAAATCACTGCTTAGGATGGCTAGATCAATTAATATACAAGGGAGGAGGGAAATGGAGTTTAGAGTTAATCTGTGGGCAATTTATGCAACCCATAGTCTGGACAATGGGCATCCCTTGGAACGAAACTGTTATAGTCGGACAACTAATGGGAATGAAAACAATTCTAAATGAATTCATAGCCTATTCAGAATTGGCCACTATTATGAATAGTTCCAATCCGCTGAGTCAACGTAGTTTTATTATAACAACATATGCTCTCTGTGGATTCGCCAATTTCGGTTCAATTGCAATAATTATCGGGGGAATTGGTAGTATTGCACCAAAACGAAGAGGCGACCTTTCAAGAATGGGAGTCCAATCTCTAATTGGAGGCACTTTTGCCACAATGCTTACAGGAACCGTCGTTGGCTTTTTTCTTTAAAGAACGCGAAAAAATACACTTGAATACATCTAAAATCACAGGCTGAATCAAACAAAACTAACCGGAATTATGTCCAAAGATAACAAACCAACCTATCGATCTCAGTTTGACGGCCACCGCCGGCTGGCGGCAGCTGTAATTTTACAAGCCATTAAAGATGCAGATTCCTCTTCATCAACTAAAGACCGTGAAACTGCAAATGCATTTTTAAAAAGTAATATGTGGCCTTTTTCAGATGTTCTCGACCTTCCAACCGATAGTAATGGATTGAGCCATTATTTGAATAAGCTCGGCCACTTACCGGAATTATAGATAATACTAAAAAAGGTTCATGGAAAAACACATTGAGACCGCAATTGACTTCAAGGATTTGGCGGCGAAGTACAGATTAAAATCTCGAGAGTTTCATCGCCCGTATTCTCTACCCCATGTTCACACCAAGATGGCAGATGGATAAACGTACCCGCAGACACCTCCCGCTTCTCTCCATTCAGAGTCATAGTACCTCTACCTCGCATAATCACATAACATTCTTCTGTATGATGACTACCAGGTTCCAACACTACATGAGGAGGAACATAAAACATTACTAAGCCAAGATTTTCTGCTGGAGCTTTTGGATTAGATGGATGAACAACCCGCACACCGATACCTTCACAACCCGAATATTTAACAGGTAAACCGTCCTGAGGCGTCACTACATTAGCAGACGGGGGAACTTCGGGTTTTGCGACAGGTGGCTCTCCTTCGTATCCCTTAAATTTTTCAATTTTCGCCATAAAATAGATTCTCCTTACCAATCTCTAGTGTATCCAGCGGTCCAACCGCCATCCACAGTGATTGTTGTTCCGTTTACATAACTAGATTCCGGAGCAACTAAAAAAGTTACCGCAGCAGCGATCTCTTCAACTTCTGCGGGACGTCCAAGAGGAATGTGCGACAACAAGCTTTGGGCATTTTCATTAAAAAAACCTTCATCTGAATAAAAAAGTCTTTTCGTACCCTCGGTCAACGTGGATCCCGGAGCGACAGCGTTAACAAGAATTCCCTTGGGTCCTAACTCTAGTGCCATCGACCGCGTCAAGTTAATAACTCCAGCTTTAGCCGCCACAAAAGCTGACTGAAGACGAAGAGGCACCAATCCAGCTATAGAGCTGATATTAACAATCCTGCCGCTACCATTCCGCAAAATAGCTGGTATAGCTGCACGACTTGCAACAAACACACCACGTAAATCCACGTCCACAATACGGTCCCAGTTTTCCGGACTAAATTCATGAATTGGCACACGATCACCACCGCTATTGATCCCAGCGTTGTTGATAAGAATATCTAATCTGCCCCACCGTTCCTCTGCTTCAGAAACAACTCGCTCCATGGCCAATACATCCGAAACATCTGCATACCAAGCCCCCCCATCAAGATCTATTGCCGCCTTATCGGCACCATCTTGATCCACATCAACTATACCAATATGAGCACCATTTTCAGATAACTGTTGAGCTATTGCTCTACCAATACCTTGAGCTCCTCCTGTCACCAGGGCAACCATACCGTTCAGATCGACTCGCATCTAATTTATCCTTTTCCCCAGAACCAAAAAAGCAAAAATTTATATAGGATGGGAAAGTAAAAAGATATTGCAGTATATCCAAAATCAAACCGCAATGCTTGACAATTTTATTCTTTATGATTCTATGAAAGTGAGACTTCCATTTTCTAATCGCCGATAATAACAGCTTTTACGACTTAACCCACGGCCATCTTTCGTGTGACAAGCTCCCTGACCACGTGGCCTCACCATATACAGGACAGAATTCTGCTCACAATTCACACGAATCTCTAACAAATCTAAAATATCGCCTGAAGTTGCACCTTTCACCCATAGTTCATTACGCGAAGTACTCCAAAAAGCAGCCACTTTATTTTCCACTGCGTAATCCAAAGCCATTTGATTCACATATGCAATAATCAATATTTCTAAGCTGTCAACATCTTGTACCGCCACAGGAACCAAGCCAGTTCCACAAGACGACACTTTTTTGAGTTTTTCAAAATCCAACACAAGACTTTGACTGTTTTCTATATCTGTATGAGCCAAGCTCTTCTTCTTCGACATTTTTTCCATACCTCTTTTTCCAACTCGTGTGCAAATTCAGTGTCCAAAATTAAAAAATATTTATTCTATATCTTTTCCCAATTGTCAAAGCACGCCGCCTGCCCCCTCAAGCTACCGTCACAATCAACTAAATTCCAAACGATTCCATTGGATATTCGGAATCTTTGTCCCAAGGAATCTATCCTTATCCCCGAATAATCTTCTACATACCCATCTTTATCAACTAAGGAAAGTAACCTCAATCGCTCTGAACGAGCTAATGGTTCCGCCGACTCTTCAGAGGGTAAAATTACAAAGTCATCCCAATCCATATTGAATATCGAGAGAGCCAAACGATTTGCGTAATTGAAAATGGGATTTGCTTCAACACCGTGCGAAACAACAGCAATCGGCGCTTCAAATAACGTCTTAGCTAAACATTCCAAAGGAACAATCAATGGACGTTTCAACCAGTACAAAAAGCTCTGACATATAAGCTCGGCTTGGGATTCATCATATGCATTTATAGAATTTGAGAAAGGCACTCCAAAAACATCTTGATTCAAAACTTAATATCCAAAAATAATTTTAATGACTCACTCTCTAAGAAGAAGCTTCCCAAGCAGCCTCTTTTACTATTTCTGAAAGAGCCGGGTGAGCATGTATCGTCCTTGCAAGGTCTTCAGCACTTGCAGAAAATTCCAAGGCCAGTACAGACTCGGCAATCATACTAGAAGCGTGGGCTCCCAAAATATGTATACCGAGCAATCGATCTGTCTCTGCATTTGCTATAACCTTTACCAGGCCATCTGTCTCTTCCATACAATGCGCACGTGCATTCGCACGGTAATGAATTTTTCCAATAGAAACTCGATGTCCCTCACTTTTGGCCGTTTCTTCAGTCAATCCTACGCTTGCTAACTCCGGATGAGTATATACTACCCCGGGAATAGCATCATAATTAACCCGACCTGCAAGACCTGCCATACGTTCAACGGCAGCTACCCCTTCAGCCTCTGCCTTATGCGCCAACATGGGACCGGTCACAACATCCCCAATCGCCCAAACGCCATCTAAACTTGTACGTCCGTGCGTATCAGTTTCTACGTAACCCCTATCATCCAATTCAACACCCAAATCTGTTATTCCTAAGCCTGCTGTATAGGGGCGCCTTCCCACAGCAACTAAGACACAGTCACATTCGACATGTTTTGATTCACTATTTGCTACTAATTCAAGCTTAACACCATTTTCATCTATTTCGACAGACTTAGCCTCCGTATTCAATTCAAAATTCATTCCCTGACGACTAAGGACTCTTTGCAGTTGGCTCGCCATTTCTTTGTCCATACCGGGTACAATTTGGTCTGTGTACTCTACAATTTTCACGTCTGCACCGAGACGACTCCAAACCGACCCCATTTCAAGTCCAATCGCACCTGCACCGATAACAACTAAACGTTCCGGCACTGAATCCAATTTAAGGGCCTCTGTCGAACTTATCACAAAATTACCGTCGAAAGGAATATTGGGTAATTCTACAGGAACACTACCCGTAGCTATAAGTATCTGCTTTGCAGTGACAACACTGGTGCCTTCTGCACTGTCAATCTGTAATTCATTCCCGCTAAGTAACTTAGCAGTTCCAGTAATAGATGTAATACCGTGCCGTTCAAAAAGGCCTTTGATGCCATTAGTCATATCAGAGACAATCTTTTCTTTACGATTCATCATGACCGATAGATCAAGGTCAACTTCACCAAGTCCAATCCCATGCGCGTCAAAACCCGTGTTCGCACGAAAATAAATTTCACTGGATTCAAGTAACGCCTTACTAGGAATGCAGCCTACATTTAAACAAGTACCACCCAAATAATGCTTATCAATACACGCTACCTCCATGCCCAGTTCACTGGCACGCTTAGCAGCCACATATCCTCCAGGCCCAGCTCCTACAATAACAAGATCGAAATTTGGATCGCTCACGCGTCTAATTCTCCTATAACCACAAGATTGTCACCTAAATCTCCAACATCAAACGTGCAGGGTCTTCAATCAATTCTTTAACTCGAACTAAAAAACTCACAGATTGTTGCCCATCAATAATCCTATGATCATAGGAAAGCGCAACATACATCATGGGACGAACAACAATTTCAGCATCAATTACAACCGGACGCTGCTGAATCGTGTGCATTCCAAGTATACCGCTCTGTGGAGCATTTAGGATTGGCGTCGAAAGTAGAGAGCCAAACACTCCTCCATTTGTGACGGTGAAAGTTCCACCACTCAATTCATCCATAGCTAACTTGTTATCACGTGCTGCAAGAGCTAAACGTTTTATTTCCCCTTCAATACCGGCCATTGAAAGACTTTCGGCTCGTTGCAATACGGGAACAACTAAACCTCTTTCAGTACTTACAGCTATACCCAAGTTTATCTGATCATTATAGACAATATCTGATCCATCAATTTGCGCATTAATAACTGGAAATTCCTTAAGAGCCAATACAACAGCACGCGAAAAGAAGGACATTAACCCCAATGAAACTCCGTGGACCTCCGCAAAACGTTCCTTATACTGCTTTCGAAGCGACATAACGGCATGCATATCTACTTCATTAAACGTTGTTAACATAGCCGCGCTATTCTGGGCATTCACCAAATGCTCTGCAACCCGCCGCCGCAGCCGACTCATAGGCTCTCTACGTACACCCTGGTTATCGGACTGATTCTTCTTAGCTGAATCAGAACGGGTAGGCGCAGCCTTTGATGCTGATTCTGAAAGATATTTCGTAACATCCTCTTTCGTTACCCGACCATCTTTACCCGTTCCATTCAGTTTTTCTACATCAAGGTTATTTTCTTCCACTAACCGCTGAGCTGCGGGACTCAATATTATTTCAGTTGGCTGATTAGACGTTGGCTCGTCAGGAATTTCTACTTTGGGTTCATCGACTTCGGGACGTTCACCCTCTTCAATCTCGGCAATAGTAGAGCCAATACCGAGAGTTGCATCGACAACCTCTTTATGGCGCAAAATTCCTTCATTGGGGGCAGGCAAATCTACGTTAGCTTTATCAGTCTCCAAAACGCAGATCGGCTCATCGCGCTCAACATAATCACCATCAGCCTTTAGCCATTCAATAAGTATGACCTCACTAACTGATTCGCCCATTGCGGGTATTTGAACTTCATATGCCATCTAGTACCTCTCTGCCGATCTTTGATATGTCAATACAGAACCATTATTTTTACTTGACCCATTCAATCCAACAACTTCGAAATTATCAGTCAACACTCGTTCAACAATATCTTTTTGCTCTTCTTGGTGCACCTGATGTGATCCAGTTGCCGGACTCGCTGCCTCATCTCGCCCAACATAAATCAATCTACATGTTTTTGGAATCACAGCTTCAAGCCGTGGTCTCACAAAACTCCAAGGCCCCATGTTTTCGGCCTCTTCTTGAACCCAACATACTTCTTTTAAGCCACTGTATCGAGCTAGTATTGCTCGCAACGATTCCTTAGGAAATGGATATAATTCCTCAATTCTTATCAAAGCGGTACCGGTATTAGTAGTCTGGTCGAGTTGACGTCTTGATTCGAATAAATCAAAATACACCTTACCACTGCAAAGAATCACTCTACGAACAGCAGCTATCTCAATTTTCACCGGATCATCAATTACTGGCTCGAAGTTTCCATCAGTAAAATCCGAGAGTTCGGAAACACATAATTTGTTGCGCAACATGCTTTTCGGCGTCATCACAATCAATGGCTTACGAAATTTTCTTAACATTTGACGGCGCAACACATGAAAATACTGAGCAGGAGTACTGGGATACACTACTTGCATATTCTTTTTAGCACATAATTGTAAAAATCTTTCTAACCGTGCACTCGAATGTTCTGGCCCCATACCTTCCGATCCATGTGGCAACAATAGGACCATTCCGCACATCCTCATCCATTTTGCCTCGGCACTCGCTATAAATTGGTCGATAATCATCTGAGCACCATTTACGAAATCTCCAAACTGAGCCTCCCAAAGAACCAATCGTCCAGGGTCAGCTGAACTTATCCCATACTCAAATCCCAAGACTGCCAATTCAGAAAGCATCGTATTCAACACAACAAAGTCAGCCTGTTCATCAGACATATTCGCTAAGGGAATATGCACATCCCCATTTTCTATATCATGCCAAGCAGCATGTCTATGGGCAAAAGTACCTCGTTGGCTGTCCTGACCTGCCAATCGTACCGGGATTCCATCCAAAAGCAACGAACCAAAAGCTAACATTTCAGCAGCCCCCCAATCCACGTTCGTCTCCCCAGCAACCATTGCCAAACGAGCATCGTTAATTCTTTGCACAGTCCGATGTAAAGAAAACAATTCCGGAACTCGCGTAGCCAAATCTGCTATTTCCTGTAATCGATTTGTATCTACCGCCGTTTGCGCTGTCCAATCCTTTCCTGCTTTATTCAAACCCCGCCAAACTCCACCAAACCTTGCTACTCTAGCAGGAACCTGCAAACTTCGAGCAACTTCCTGGGCTTTATCTAAACTCTTTCGAATCTCATTACGAATATCTTGAATTTCATCGCGGCCAATGTGATTCGTACGAACCAGGTTCTCACCATACAAAGATAACACAGTAGGCAGTTTAGATATCTGCTGATACATAATAGGCTGTGTAACAGTTGGATCATCCGCTTCATTATGACCATGTCTCCGATAGCACCATAAGTCGATAATCACGTCTACTTTAAACTGTTGTCTAAATTCAACAGCAACACGCACTGCTTGAACAACCGCCTCGGGGTCATCCCCGTTTACATGAAACACAGGGGCTTGAATTTGTTTAGCAACATCCGTGGGATAGGGCGAAAAGCGTGTCTCATTAGGCATGGCAGTATAACCTAACTGGTTATTAATAATAATATGCACAGTCCCGCCAGTACCATAACCATCTAGTTCGGATAAATTCAATGTCTCCGCCACAATACCTTGACCAGTGAAAGCCGCTTCACCGTGTATTAAGACAGGAACTACCCTTGTTCCTTCATCATCACAAAGATGGGATTGCTTAGCATAAACGATACCTTCAACGACAGGGTCAACCAATTCCAAATGACTGGGGTTGTAACTCATTGAGAGATGTATCTTACGATTCCCCTTACAAACGTGATCATACGAATAGCCCTGGTGATACTTAACATCACCCTCCGAGTCATCTCGACCAGTATCAACGGCACCCTCAAATTCAGTTAATATATTTTCGTAGGGTTTATGTAATAAGTGAGCAAGAACATTAAGACGACCCCTATGAGCCATACCAATAACGACTTCGTCTATCCCTAATTCAGCGCCGGTTTCCACGAGGGTATCCAGCAGCGGCAACAAAGTATCAGCGCCTTCTAGCGAAAAACGTTTCTGACCTATATAACGAGTATGTAGGAATTGTTCAAATTCTTCCGCCTCACACAAGCGCCGAAGAACTTGTTGACTCTCATTGTCTTCCAATGTTTGGATATTATAGTCTGGCTCAATCCGTTCCTGCAACCAAGTACGCTGCTCTTTATCGGGGATATCCATGTATTCTACACCGATACTACGACAATACGTCAATCGAAGCTTTTTGATTAAACCTCCCAAGGTCCCATCAGTCCGACCAAGAAACCCTCCATTCCCTACACCTTTTTCCAAATCATCTTCAGAGAGACCAAATTCACTCAAATCTAAAAGTGGTATGCTCTTCCTATTTTGACCTAGTGGGTCAAGGTTTGCTATAAAATGACCTAAGGTGCGATATGCCTGAACCAAAGCAAACACACCTCGATCTGTATGCTGACGTTGAGGAAGATCATCTTGATCATAATTTACAGAAAAACCCGAACGAGACTCCAATTTACCAGGCGAATTTTCTGTTTGAGAAAAACCTAAGTCAAAACCCTTAAAAAATGCACGCCATTCCGTATCTAATTGACTTGGATCCTCAAGATATTGCTGATAAAGTTGATCAACAAACTCGGCGTTTTCACCATGGGAATTTAATTGGGGCATCGATATTCCTTTATCTCACCGTTCTCTTACACTCATACCTCATAAGGATATGATCTAACTGCCACTTAGGCAACGAATTTCTACTCTATCCCCTTCAGGAATCGAGTTAATTATGCCATTCAAACTTTTACCAATATTCAACAGGCAAACACTTGCCAACACAAGCTAAATTGAGAATATTTTGGACCTTAATCGACTTGACTATAAAAGTCATTCCACTATTTAAACTTGCCCTTCAATCGGACCAACATATGCAGATTAGCTTTCGTGGAGAATCTCTGTTATCAGATTCTCGTCATTCTATATTGTTGAAAAAATGCCAGGAGTTGGTGTCTCACCTAACGGAAATCAAGACCGAGCAAAGGTTTTTTGTCCTTTTAGAAAAACAACCCTCTCAAAAAGGCCTTGAAATGTTAAAGGACATCTTAGAAGTGCAGGAAATGGCTCCTATGCTCAAAGATAATCAACTGGCAATTTGTCCACGTAAGGGAACAATATCCCCGTGGGCCAGTAAAACCTTAGATATATTGAAAAATTGTGGGTTGGATTTCATCGAACGAATTGAACGTGGGTATGTTTATACGTTTCTTGCAAAACCAACTATAACTCCTCAACAAATTGATATCATCAGTCCAATCTTGTACGATAGAATGACAGAATTTCCCACTAGACTTTTAGAAGATTTTTTTTCACAGTCTTTCGCTCGTCCCTTAGAATATATCAATCTCATAAAAGAGGGATTACCCGCCCTAGTTCGCGCTAATGCTGAAATGGGCTTGGCCTTATCCCACGAAGAGATGCAGTATTTTTCAGATGTGTATAGCCGAATCAAAAGAGATCCAACCGATGTTGAGCTAATGATGTTTTCGGTTGTTAACTCGGAGCACTGTAGACATAAAATATTTAATGCCGAATGGGTGGTAGACGGTCTAAGAAAAACAGATTCTCTTTTCGATATGATACGAAACACTCATAAAAAACAACCTCAGGGGACTATAAAGGCGTATTCCGATAACAGTGGCATTCTCAAAGGTTTTTCAATACCCTCCTTCCGGCCGTCAATGAAAAATGAAAATCGTTATCAGTACCAGGAGGAAATAACGCACATCTTAATCAAAGTCGAAACTCACAACCATCCAACGGCAATTTCTCCATATTCAGGTGCTTCTACTGGAGTTGGTGGAGAAATTCGAGATGAAGGTGCTGCCGGTACTGGTGGAACACCGCAAGCCGGTCTATGTGCTTTTTTTACGTCACATCT
>CEUA01043264.1_pt1 | contig 11404 bp, 11 predicted proteins | sample 361541 | NCBI WGS metagenome assembly CEUA01 (sample SAMEA2623079, study PRJEB7988) | marine metagenome | isolation source: saline water (ENVO:00002010), including
AATAATGTTCAAACATTTATCTCTCTTTTTGTTAAATCTGGAACTGTTGAATGAGGTTTTATTTCAAATTCATCATTTTCAATTTGAGCTGATTTAAATGATCTTATTGCCCAAATAAATAACCCTATAATAATAAATGAGCTTGGTGGAAGTAATAATAAGTTATTACCCATATACCAACCACCATTAGATACTAAAGGTAGGATTTCATAACCAAATAAAGTGCCTGAACCAAATAATTCTCGAATTACTGCAACGCCTATAAGAATAATACTATAACCAATGCCATTACCCAGGCCGTCAAAAAAACTTAACAATGGCCTTTCTTTCATTGCGAATGCCTCAGCTCTACCCATAACAATACAGTTAGTAATAATCAAACCAACAAAAACAGATAACTTTTTACTAGTTTCATAGTCATAAGCTTTTAATAATTCATCAACGACAATTACCAATGATGCAATAATAGTCATTTGAACAATAATACGAATTGAACTAGGAATATAGTTTCTTATTATTGAAATAAATAAATTTGAGAATGAGACAACGCTAATAACAGCAACACACATAACCAGAGTAACTGAGAGGTTGTTTGTAACAGCTAATGCAGAACAAATGCCTAATATTTGCAGAGTAATAGGATTTTCATCTATTAGCGGTTTTAGAACCACTTCTTTATATCTTTTAAGATTCATAATCTAATTCTTTAAATAATTTAGAATAGCCTGAGTCACCAAACCAATAAGTAATCATATTGGTCACGCCTCTACTGGTTATTGTCGCCCCTGATAAACCATCTATTTCATATTGAGCATCTTTATCATCATTAACAACCTTGCCTTTAATAACAGTTAAGGATACCTCACCATTTTGATAAATTTCCTTACCTGGCCATAAACTTTTCCATTTTGGATTATCAACTTCAGCCCCCAAGCCTGGAGTCTCTTTATGCTCATAGAATTCTATACCAGCTATAGTATTAAAATCATTCTTAATAGATATATATCCATATAAAGTTCCCCATAAGCCATAGCCTCTTATTGGTAATATTAATTTATTAATTGAATAATCATCATTGCGCAAAATATATATTTTTCCTACATCCTCTCTATTCTTAATAACCGCAATATCTTCTGATGACGGCACTTTGCTTGAAAGATTAATATCTCTAGTAGATAAGATCGGGTCATATTCTTCCAAAGAATAATCCATATAAGAATCCATTAATTTTCCTGTCTCAAAATTAATAAATTTTGTTTCTAATTTTAAGAATTGGTCTTTAATTTCTTCATCTGGGTTGTATATATCTGCAGCTTGTAAGATTTTTATCCTTTTATCATTTAGTTTATTTTCATTTTGTAAATCTCTAAGACTAACAGCGGAAAAAGATACGACTAATGAGCATACTAGACATACACAAAATGCAACTCCAATAGTTTTAACTATAGACTCATTCATTTAATAAAGCCTTTCTTTTTCTTATATTATTCATTACAACCATATGATCGATTACAGGTGCTAATAAATTTGCAAATAATATTGCAAGCATCATTCCTTCTGGAAATGCTGGATTTATTACCCTTATTAAAATAACAAGAACCCCAATTGTAAATCCATAAATCCATCTTCCCATATTGGTGCCAGAACCAGATACAGGTTCTGTTGCCATAAATACTAAACCAAAAGCAAAACTTCCAATTACAGCATGCCAATACCATGGTACATAAAACATTGGATTTGAATCAGAGCCAATAATATTAAGTATTGATGACATAATTATCATTCCAAACAATGTCCCTAATATTATTCTATATGATGCAACCTTTGTAATTAATAAAATTGCTAGGCCTACAAGAATAGCTATAACAGAAGTTTCCCCTACTGATCCAGGTATATTGCCTATAAAAGCATCAAACCATGAAAAGCTGTCATTTAATCCAGGTATTCCTTTTTCTGCAGCAACTCCTAAAGCTGTAGCACCACTGTAACCTTCTGGAATAATTGCATTATCTGATAAGCCTGCTATCCAAACCTTATCACCCGATAATTGAGCTGGGTATGCAAAGTAAATAAATGCCCTGCCGGTAAGAGCTGGGTTAAGAAAATTCTTTCCAGTACCACCAAAGATCTCTTTTCCTATCACTAACCCAAAGGTTATCCCAAGTGCAGCCTGCCAAAGGGGGATGTCCGGAGGACAACTTAATGAAAATAATACAGTTGAAACAAATGCGCCTTCATTTATTTCATGTTTTCTTATCACCGCAAATATAACTTCCCATCCTATACCAACTATGAATACAACAGCATAAATTGGTAGAAAATATGATGCTCCAAACCATAATTTAGCAAAGAAACTAGATGAGTCATACCCAACTATACTCACTATTGCGTGATGCCAGTCTCCAGTATTTTGTCTACCAATTAAATCAAGATATTCAAGAGAGTGTGAACCCAAGTTATACATTCCAAAAAGCATTGTAGGAAACGTCGCCAACCATACAATTACCATAATTTTTTGTATATCTACAGCATCTTTTACATGAGTAGGGTTCGTAGTCTTGCCAGACGATGAATAAAAGAAATTTTCAAATGCGTCAAATAAAGGAAACCATTTAGAGTATTTACCATCGGTAATAAAATTTGGTTTGATTTTATTAATTAAATTTCTTAATGGTTTCATAATTCTGAATGTAGTTTATTTAAATTATCTATTAAGATTGATGAATAATCATATTTACTGGGACACACATAAGAACATAATGCTAAGTCCTCAGGCACAAGTTCCAGCATACCCAGCTCTACTGACATTTCTGTATCCGATATAACTAATGCTTTAAGAAGTTGTGTGACAAGAATATCCATCGGCAATACTTCTTCGTAAGATGGTATTGGAACTATTGCTCTGTTGGCACCATTATTTGATGTATTAAAAATAAAATCTTTTGGTTTAATTATAGATGATAAAAATACATTTAATTTTGAATGTAGTTTAGGGCCAGGATTCAACCAACTCATAAAATTATCATTTAATTCATCAGGAAGACATGATATTTGTGAGTCATAATATCCTAAGTAATTCATAACCCCTTCAGATGTATGGCCATGAAGAACTGATCCAGATATTATTCTTGAATTAGCTTTAGTTTTGCCAGCAGTTATCTCATCTATATTACCTCCCTGCCTAACTTTTATTAAGGAAGGTTCGAATACAGCAGGACCGCCAAGACCAATAATCTTATGAATTCTAATTCTGTTATTTTTAAATAGATATCCTATAGAAATAATATCTTGATAATTTATAGTCCATGCTGTTCTTTTTAAATTTACAGGATATATCTTAGAAATATGCGTGCTACTTAATCCAGCAGGATGGGGTCCAGAGACATGATGATAGTTGATATCATTATTGGATATATCAAATTTAGTATTTTGATAAGTTAAATGTATATCACAATCAAATAATTTGGATAATATTTTAATTCCCTCATCAAATGAAGGTTTATCTTCGTTAATAATTTCATATGGGTCAACTGAGAGCGGGTTAGTATCACAACAATTTATAAAAACTGCATCTGGTACATCATTAACTTTTGGTGTTCTATTAAAAGGTCTTGTTCTAAAGGCATTCCATAAGCCCGCATCTATTAAAGATAGTTTTATTTCGTTTTGAGTATTGCTTAATTTAAATGATTTATATTCCTCATTAGCATCTATATCTATCTCAATAGAAAGAAACCTTCTTTTATCACCCCTATTAATAGATTTAATAGTCCCGCCAGCAGGTGATGTAAAAAAAACTCCTGGATTTTTTTTATCTTCAAAAATCTTCTGACCTGCTTTTACCTTATCATTAATCTTAACAAACATAGTTGGCTTCATGCCTATGAAGTCATTAGATAGTAATGCTACTGTAGATATTTTTGGTTCATCAGAAATTTTAATCGCAGGTGGCCCAGATATTGGCAAATCTAGACCTTTTGATATGTTAATCACTTTTTGTGTGCCTTATTAAAGTTATAAATAAACTATAAAAACAATAGAATTATAAAGCTAAAGCGTCTTTGATTCTATTATTTTAAGAAATTGGTTTAGGCAATCTTGGAAGGTCTATATTAGCAACTTTTTTAGCTAATCCTATAACTTGTTTTGTATATCCATATTCGTTGTCATACCAACAATATAAAGTAAGCCTTTTATTGCTTGTTATTGTTGCTTGCGAATCTATAACTGAAGCAAATGAACTTGAATAGAAATCTGTGGATACTATTTCAGGTGAATTAACGAAGCCAATAATTTCTCTGTATTTTGAATGGAATGCTATGCTTCTTAGATATTCATTAACCTCATCATTTGTAACAGACTTTTTAAGAGATAGTGATAATATTGCTAAACTAACATTTGGTGTTGGAACGCGTATTGCATTACCAGTAAGTTTTCCATCTAATTCAGGCAAGGCTTTAGATACTGCTTTAACAGCTCCTGTTGTAGTTATAACCATATTAAGGGGCGCACCTCTACCCCTTCTATCTCCTTTATGAAAATTATCAATTAAATTTTGGTCATTAGTATAAGCATGCACTGTTTCTATATGTCCACTTTCAATATCATATTCGTCATTTATTACCTTTAAAACTGGGACAATTGCGTTTGTAGTGCAGGAAGCTGCTGAAATTATATTATCACCATCATCTAAAATATCATCATTAATACCATGAACAATATTCTTTAAATCTCCTTTAGCAGGTGCAGTTAATATAACTTTATTAGCGCCTGACTTTATATGCTTAGATAAGCCTTCCTCGTTTCTCCAAACTCCAGTATTATCTATTACTAATGGATCCTTAATTCCATAATCAGAATAATTTACATCTTCTGGCGCAGAAGCATAAATAATATTTACAACATTTCCATTAATAACTAAGTTTGAATTCTCTTCATCAACTCTTACTGTCCCATCAAATGATCCATGAACTGAATCTCTTGATAATAAACTTGCTCTTTTAAAAATATCATCATCCGAACCTTTTCTTACAACAATTGCTTTAAGAATAAAATAATTGCCTGGTCCTGTTGTCTGAGTCATCATTCTAGCAACTAATCTTCCTATTCTTCCGAAACCATATAAAACAATATTTTTCGGCTCTTTTGGCCTATTTGATTTTTTATTAATTACTGAATTTAATTCAGAATTTATATAATCTGGTACCTTTGACTGATCATCTTTAATTTCATTAAAAAATGGGCACTTTACAACTAACTCGCCAATATCAATTTCACAATCTTTAAGATCTAAAGTGCTTATATACTGAATAATTGGGAATGTTTCAGATTCACTAAGCTCGTTATTATCAACTTGTCTAGCAAATCTATGTGCTTTCATTATTGAAACTGGAGATTCATTTACTAATGATTTGCCATAAATCATTATATTAATACCGTTTCTATAAAGAGAGCCTATTAGAGGAACCATTAGTTCTGCTAAAGCCTCTCTCCACTTCCAGTCTCCAAAAGAATCTTCAGGCAAAATCCTTTTTTGCCTTTCAGTTGATTGAAAATTTATATCTTTTTTATCACTCATTATTTAATTATATGTATATTTATTTAAATAACTAAAATTAACTAGCAAATTTTTTAAGCTGATAATCAGAATTGCCAAATAAAGCATCTATAGAAACCATTTTTTTTAGATAATGCCCTATCATCAACTCTTCACTAACGCCCATTCCTCCATGAAGTTGGACAGCATCTTGAGCTGATAGTTTGCCTGATGTTCCTACTTGTGATTTAAGTGCAGATACATGTTTATATTTTTCTTCTGAATCAGCGTCTACCTCAAGCATTGCTTTAAATAATAAGGATTTAGCCAATTCACTTTCAATAAACATATCTACCATCCTATGCTGTAATACCTGAAAATTTGAAATTGGTTGTCCAAATTGTTCTCTACTTTTTGTATACTCAACTGTCTTTAAATAACATGACTCCATGCAACCCACAGCTTCAGCACTAATACATAATGTAGCTAAGTTTATCGATTCATTAATTAATTTAATTGCTTCAGAATCATCTGCGATTATTGCATCATCATTAATCTCTACATTCTCAAATGAAATTTCTGCACATGATTGATCATCTATAGTTTTAAATGAATTAATCGAAACGCCTTTTGCATCTGAATCTACAATCACTAAAGTTAATTTATTATCTTTTGTGCAAGTGACTATTAGTTTATTAGAATTGCCGCCATTTAGAACTAATGTTTTAGTTCCATTTAAAATATTATTATCTAAAGTCGTATCAGAATTTAGAAAATCATAATTTTTATTTGCTTCTGCATATGCAAGTGAAATATGTAATTCACCAATACAAATTTTCTCAATTAGCTCTTTCTTGATTGAATATTGTGATTTATCTAATAATGTACCAGATAAAACAATAGTGGATAAATAAGGTTCTATAACTAAAGCTTTACCAAATTCTTCAAATAAGATTGATAGTTCTACAGCACCAAAACCCAATCCACCATTATCTTCAGAAAATGGCATAGACAACCATCCCTGTTCTGCAAATAGCTTCCATACATTAACATCAAAATCATTTGAAGATTTAACTATTTTTTCTCTGGTATAAAAGTCATATTCAGATTCACAAAACTTTTGGATCTGTTCGCGAAGCATAACTTGTTCTTCACTATAATTAAGATTCATTGTTAAACACCTAAAACAAATTTAGAAATAATATTTTTTTGTATTTCGTTACTACCGCCATATATTGACGTTTTTCTTAAATTTAAGAATGCTGATAAGCTATTTGCAGCATAATCTGGTCCAGCCGGTTTATCATTACTACCATAGCCATGAGGCCCAGGATACATAATTGCATATTCACCTGCTGCCTCAACATATAATTGAGAAATATTTTGTTGCATCTCTGTACCTTTAATTTTAAGTATCGATGATTCGGCACCAGGATGGCCACCATTCTCAAGAGCTGACAATAGTCTTAACTCTGTTATTTCAAGAGCTGAGAGTGAAACCTCTAGTTCATGTATCTTTTTTTCTAATTCTTGATTACCTAGCTCAGATACGATACTTTTAAGTTTATTAAGTTGTCTCATAGAGGCGCCTACAGAAGCTATTCCAAATCTTTCATGAGCAAGTAAAAATTTAGCATAAGTCCAGCCCTTTCCTTCCTCACCAATAAGATTTTCAGCTGGCACCTTAACATCAGTAAAAAATACAGAATTAACTTCATGCTCACCATCAATTGTAATAATAGGTTTAACCTCTATGCCAGGTGTTTTCATATCAATTAATAAAAATGAAATTCCTTCTTGTTTAATCCCGCTATTATCAGTTCTTACTAAACAGAATATCCAATCAGCATGTTGTGCCAATGTTGTCCAGGTTTTTGAACCATTGACAATATAATGATCATTTTCTAGTACTGCTTTAGTCTTTAATGATGCTAAGTCAGAACCTGACCCTGGTTCAGAATATCCTTGGCACCACCATGTATTAAAATTTAATATATCTGGTAAATATTTAGTTTTTTGTTCTTCATTACCAAATGTCCATATAACTGGAGCAACCATACTTACTCCAAATGCAAGTAAGGGTGGACAACCCGCTAAACCAAATTCTTTATTAAATATATAGAGCTGTGTAGCTGACCAGCCTGTACCACCATGTTCTACAGGCCAGTTATAACCCATCCAACCTTTTTCTGATAAAGCTTTATGGAAATCAATTTGGTCTTGTTTATTAATGGTTATTCCATTATCAGTCTTTTCTTTTATATGTTTTGGATAACCTCCATTGTTTAACCAGTCTCTAACATCATCTCTAAAGGATATATCTTCTTTACTAAAATTTATGTCCATAATTTATAATTAAATAATTGATTGAAATTGCCAGTTATTATACACAACAAGATAGTTAAAAAAAAACATAATGTCTTGGTAAATATTAAATAGATTCTCTTAGTCATAATAAAAATGTTAATCTTTAATTAAATGAAAAATAATATAAAAATATTTTTAATTTTATTAATATTTAATATAGGTTTAAATTCCGAAGTTAATGAAATAATAAAAGAATATAATGTTGAGATAATTATATTTAAATATATAAACAACCAATCAAATGAGTCCTTCATATCTGAATTAAAAATTCCTGAGGAGGAAATAATACGATTTTATAATCCTGATTTATATATAAATAAATCAGCATTAAATAACTTTGTAAAAACTGAATCATTTTTTTCTAGCCTATTTAAAAACATAACACCTAAATACTCAAATTCTGAAGATAAAAATTCTACAAAAAAAATAAAAAATCCTAATCCTAAAAACTGGTTTAGAGAAATTAATAATCTTGATACCTTAAAGAAAATTAAATCAAATATGGCTAAAGATAAAAATATTGAATTTATTGACTCAAAAAGGTGGATACAGGGAATTGATAGTTATGAATCCAGTAAGTTTTTGTATGAAGATAATAAATTAAAAAATTATGGTATTTACATAAAGTTATATAAAAAAAGGTATATACACGCTGAAATCAAAGCTTTTATTGGTGCAAATAATCAAAATATCAAAATAAAACCTGTTGACGCTCATATCAAAGAAATAGAAAAAAGAATATATAAAAATAATAACAATATTAATAATTATGACTTAAATATAAGTTACCCTGAAAATATAGAGAATCTAGCCATTATAAGTAAAAATGAAAATAATGAATTTATTAACAATTCCGATTTAAATATTTATATTGATGAGGAAGAGAGAATCTTTAAAGAAGAAATATATTTATTTGATCATCCAAATTTCGGAATTATATTATCTGTAAGTGAAATATAATTATTTATAATAAGCATTGTCATCGATCGAGTGATCTGTTAAATCCTTTACTGCCTTAACTTCAGGTATTTGCTCTATAAGTGTTTTTTCAATTCCATCTTTAAGGGTTACATCTACCATTCCACAACCCTGACACCCTCCTCCAAATTTAAGAACCGCTTCATTTTTAGCATTAAATTCAACTAAAGAAACCTCACCACCATGAGAGTCTAGCATTGGATTAATTTCATTATAAATAACATAGTTAATCCTATCTTCAATAGGACTATCAGCAGAAATATTTGGCAATCTAGCATTAGGAGCTTTTATAGTAAGTTGTCCACCAAATGTATCATTATCAAAATTTACCTCAGCATCTTTTAAAAATGGGATACTTCTTTTTTCAAGATTTACAGTTATTAAGTCAAGATTAAGAATCATATCATCAGGCAGTGCTTCATCTGGTTTACAATATGCTAAACAAGTTTCAGCTTTTGGAGTGCCTGGATCTGCAATGAAGATTCTAATTGATAAATCTGTTTCATTCTTATCTTGAATGAGTTGTGAAAGATATTCTTCAGCTGACTTAGTTATTTTAATAATATTGTTCATATTTTTATGTGGTTATATAGAATTATAAGTTCATTTTTTGGAATTAGAAAAAAAATAGATCTATCTAATGATCTAAAAAATCTATCATTAAAAAAAATTATTATCCTATTTTTAAGTATTAATATAATATTTATATGCATAGTTCTTATAATTACAAGATTAATCATTAAATCTTAATGAATAAATTTATTACATTTAATAACAATATTTCTGAACATTATTCAAATAAAATAATTACAAACTTTAGTCCTTCTAATGGATATAGATCTCGATGTGAGTTTGGATACTATAAAAACTTTTACATAATGCATAAAAATAATAAAAAATTATATTTAGAAACATTTGTAAATGCTGCTAACTGTATCCAAAAAATAATGCCATACATACTAAATAAAATTAATAATAATGAATATCTAAAAGAAAAACTTTTTCAAATTAATTTTCGTTCTAATACTAAAAACGAATTAATGGTAACACTTATTTATCATAAAAATATTGATAATAAATTAATAAAGATTATTGAAGATATTTCAAGGAAATTAAAAATAAATATTCTCTTAAGATCAAAAAACTTTTTATATTCAACAGAATCAAATTACTTTGTTGATTACATACATAATGATGATTTTAGAATTTATCAAACAGATAATTGTTTTTTTCAACCTAATGCATTCATGTTACCAAAGATGATAGATACTGTAATATCATTAGTTAATAATCCTATAGACCTACTTGAGTTGTATTGTGGGGTTGGAACATTTACATTACCTTTATCAAAAGTATTTATTAAAATTTTAGCAACTGAGAGTGATAGAAACTCAATAAAATGTCTTAATAAATCGATAATAGATAATAATATCAATAATATTTCAAACTCTAGATTGTCTTCTAATGAAGTATCAGACCTGTTTATGGGTAAAAGTTTTAGAAGAATGGGAGATATTAATTTATCTGATTATGATTTTACACACGTCTTGGTTGATCCACCAAGATCAGGGCTAGACGATAAAACAATAGAAATTATAAAAAATTTTGAAAATATTATTTATATCTCATGCAACCCAAAAACATACATTAATAATATTAAACACTTAAAAAGTCATACTATCGAATATATTGAATTGTTTGATCAATTCCCAAATACAGATCATTTAGAAATTATTTCTTTATTAAGAAAAACTATCTAATATTAAATTCATCAGATAGCTTTTTCATTTCTTTTCTCAAAACAAACATAGCAATTAAATTTGGTATTGATACTAGGGCTACAACTACATAAGCTATATTCCATACAACAGTTGTATCTATAACTGCAGCAAGAACGAAGCATAAAACATAAAAATTTCTGTACCAGACTACCCCCTTTTCACCAAAAATATATGCAGTAGACCTATCACCGTAATAACACCATGTAATTGAAGTTGAAAAAGCAAATAATAGTAATGCAATAGCAACTAACTTGCCGCCATATTGACCAAGAATGCCTTGAGAAAAAGCCTTAGCAGTTAATTCAGCTGAGCTTACTAAGGACTTACCCTCAACAACAACTTGTTCAACTATTTTTCCATCTGTGATATTTAATGTGCCAATATATAAATTTGAATCAAGACTTTTAACAATTATGTCTTCTGCGATTGATCTAGAATGTATGACAGTAATGTTATCTGCAATTAGTCTTCCATCTATTACTTCTATTAAACCAGAATATTTATTTACATCAGAATCAATAGATTGAACATATTTTGTTAGTTCAACAATATGATCAGGATAAATATAGCTGCCATCAATATTTTTTTCATCGCTATAGATACCCTCAAGTATTACCATATCAGTCTTAGAGAATGTTGTATCAAATTTTTGTGTCCACACCCCACTAGATAAAATAACTAGTGCGGTAACGCTACAGACAACAATAGTATCTATAAATGGTTCTAAAATTGAAACTACGCC
>CEUA01234532.1_pt1 | contig 11387 bp, 7 predicted proteins | sample 361541 | NCBI WGS metagenome assembly CEUA01 (sample SAMEA2623079, study PRJEB7988) | marine metagenome | isolation source: saline water (ENVO:00002010), including
TTTTATTCACTGAAACAACTAATAGAATTGATACCCGACTCGGAGCAGAAGTAATTGATCACTTATTAAGATTACCTTTATGGTATTTCGATAAAAGACCTGTCGGAGAATTGGGCAGCAGAGTAGCAGAATTAGAAAAAATACGTAATTTCCTTACTGGACAAGCTCTTTCAACAATATTAGATGCTGCCTTTTCTTTGATTTATATAGTCGTGATGGTTTTATATAGCTGGCTTTTAACTTTAGTAGCTCTTGCTGTAGTTCCAATACAAATAATAATTGTTTTACTTGGCGCACCATTGATTAAAAGACAAGTGAGAGAAATTGCTCAAGAAAATGCAAAAACTCAAAGCCATTTAGTTGAAGTACTTACTGGAATTCAAACAGTAAAAGCTCAAAATGTTGAAAGCGTTAGCCGATGGAAATGGCAAGATCTATATAGTCAATATATTTCAAAGTCATTCCAAAAAACTCTTACAGGGACAGCTCTACAAGAAACAAGTCAGATTCTTCAGCAATTATCTCAGCTTATAGTTTTATGGGTGGGAGCGACTCTAGTACTGAATGGACAACTAAGTTTAGGGCAATTAATTGCTTTTAGAATCATATCTGGATATGTAACTCAACCCATCCTTAGATTAAGTTCAATTTGGCAGAATATTCAAGAGCTAAAAGTTTCATTTGAGAGATTAGCGGACATTATTGACACTCCTGAAGAGACCACAGAAATAGATAAAGCAAAAATTCCACTTCCAACTATAAATGGATCAGTAATATTTGATGGAATAACTTTTAATTTTCAAGGAGGACCAAATAGATTAACAAATATCAATTTAGATATACAACCTGGGCAATTTGTAGGAGTTGTTGGTCAAAGTGGAAGCGGTAAAAGTACATTAATGAAATTATTACCCAGACTCTATAAACCTAAACATGGAAGAATATTGATAGACGGATACGACATAGACAAAGTAGAACTTTACTCATTAAGAAGACAGATTGGTATAGTACCTCAAGATCCTTTACTTTTTTCTGGAACTGTTAGCGAAAATATAGCACTAACAAATCCTGATGCTACTAGTAATGAAATTGTTAAAGCGGCACAAGCAGCTAATGCTCATGATTTTATTATGGACCTTGCGAATGGATACAGTACAAAGATAGGTGAAAGAGGAGCTGGTTTATCTGGTGGTCAAAAACAACGAATTGCTATAGCTAGAACATTATTGAACGAACCTAAATTATTAATAATGGACGAGGCAACAAGCGCATTAGATTACGATTCAGAAAGAAGAGTTTGTGATGGACTCATAAAGTCTTGTAAGGGTTCAACAGTATTTTTCATTACACATAGGTTAAGTACTGTCAGGAATTCAGATTTAATAATCATGCTCGACCAAGGTTCTATTGTAGAGAAAGGAACTCATGACGAACTGATGGAAATAAAAGGAAGATATTTTGCTCTTTATTGTCAACAGGGGGCTGATTAGATTAATGAAAAAAAATATACTTTCCAGAATGAATATGTTAAAGAAAAATTTTCTTGATAGAGAAAAACTAAAAACATTTAAATTTAATACCATTAGCTATATAAAAGATGGCATGAATAATAATTTAAAACTAAAAAAAATAGTATCTAAAGTAAAGTCTTCGAATCCAAAAGCATCATTATTAAATCTAGCAAATAAATTAAACGCTTTTAGTCTTTTAGAAAGTTTTCAAGACAAGATCGATAAGTTGATGCAATACGAATCCAATCAGGTTGTATTAAAACAATCAAGATTTTGGGCCAGTGCAATCACATGGACATTAATGGGAGGAACTGCATTTGGTTTCGGGTGGATAGCAATTGCAAAGACAGACGAGGTGGTAATAGCTGTGGGCAAACTAGAGCCCAAAAGTGGAGTAATTGATGTTCAAATGCCTATGGAAGGTGTTACAAGTGAGATTCTTGTGAAGGAGGGGGAAAAAGTAGAGAAAGATCAAGTTCTAATTCGATTAGATACAGGTATAATGCAAGCTAAGTATGATGCTTTATCAAAGAACCTCCAGCTAAACCAAACAATTTCAGAAAAATTAAAAACACTTGTTAAAGAAGGTGCAGTATCGGAACTGCAGTATTTACAACAAGAAATGAAAGTAGAAGAAATAAAAAGTGAAATACAAGCTTCTCTTATTACCCTTAGTTATCAAGAAATAAAATCACCTATTGAAGGGTTTGTATTTAAATTAGAGCCAAAAGAACCTGGTTTTGTAGCTAGAGCAAGTCAACCAATCATGAGGATAGTACCTATAGATAGTTTAGTAGCAAATGTAGAAATAGAAAGCAGGAGAATCGGTTTTGTTGAGACAGGTAAAAAAGCCGAAATTAGTATAGATTCATTCCCATCTACCGATTTTGGTGTTATTAGTGGAAAGATTGAGAGTATTGGTCCTGATGCACTCTCCCCAATCCCGCAAGAAGGTAAACAATATCGTTTTCCGGCAGTAATTAAACTAGAAAGTCAATATCTTGAACTAAGATCTGGAAGAAAGCTACCGCTACAACCTGGCATGAGCTTGACCGCGAATATAAAACTTAGAAAAGTAACTTATTTACAACTATTTCTAAATAAATTTGGAGATAAAGCTAAATCATTAAAATCAATTTAAAACAATAGATTAATACATGCTTTATTGAATAAAAACTTATTAAATAAATCTATTTATTCAAATGCAAGGATCAAAAGAATACAGAGATATAGAAAAGAAAATCATTTCAGAAGCTCTTAGAATGCATAAGAGTCAAAAGATCATAGAAGCTAAAAAGTTATATCAAAAATATTTAGATATGGGATTTAATGATCCTAAAGTCCTCTCAAATTACGGAATAATATGTAAACAAGAAGGTGATATCAAAAAGGCTTGTTTATTATTTAAAACCTCTATATCTAAATATCCTTCTTATCCTGATGCATATATAAATCTTGGAAACTTATTAATCGAACAGGAGAAATATATAGAAGCTATATTATATACACAGGAAGCTATAAGATTAGATGAAAATAATGCATGCGCTCAGAATAATTATGGAACAATAATGCAAAAACTAAATAAACATAAACAAGCGGAAATTTGTTTTAAGAAAGCTATTAGATTAAAAGCCAATTGGGAATTACCATATTACAATATTAGTACATTATATCAAGACCTAGGAAAATTAAAAGAGGCCGAAATAAATGCAAAACTATGTCTAGATATAAACTCAGATTTCGCTAAATGCCACTACCTTTTATCAACTATAAATCCATTATATTTATATAATAGTTTTGGAATTACATTATTTTCAGATGGAACCAAATCAAATAATAAAAAAAAGAATCTAATATATATAAATTTTGCCAAAGCAAATATAATGCATTCAAAAGAAAATTTCAAAGACAGCGCAAAGTACTTAAAAATTGCAAATAGTATAAAGCTTGATGTATATAAAAGTGATTGTCAATATCATTTAGAGAAAACAGAAGCACTTCTAAAGAAAGAACATGAATCTATATCAAAGCAGAAGGAAGAAAAGCATAATAATTTAAATATTTTTATTGTAGGTATGCCAAGAAGTGGTTCAACCTTAGTTGAATCGATTCTGAGTCTAAGCAAAGAAGTAACTGCTTTAGGGGAAATCAATATTTTTGAGGAAGCTTATCTAAAATGGATAGATAAAGACAAGAATAATGATGTAGCACTTATAGATATTTATCAAGAAAAAATTAGTAGTCTCAAAATAAAAACAAGAGCCACAACAAATAAATGGCTTTATAATTATCAATATGCTGGTTTAATTGCAAAATATTTCCATAATGCAAAGATCATTCATTGTTCAAGAGACCCGTTAGATAATATTCTTTCAATGTATCGAGCTAATTTTGACAAGGGAAGTACATATTCTTCATCAATAATTGATTGTGCCAAAGTATATTTGAATCAACAAGAAGTTATGCATTATTATAAAAATAAATATTCATCTCAAATATACTCATTAAACTATGACCAACTTGTTTATAGTCCTAGAAAGCATATTAAATCACTTATCTTATGGTTAAAGCTTGATTGGGATGAGGCATATCTATACCCACATCTAAACAAAAGGTTAATTAAAACTGCTAGCAATGTTCAAGTAAGAAAGCCAATAAACTCGAAGTCAGTGGATGGTTGGAGAAATTATGAAAAGATGTTAGAACCTGCAATAAAATTCCTGGAAAACTCTCGATAAGGTTTTATGGAATACCTCAGAAATAATAAGAATATATTAAATAAAGGAGTATATCCTATTGTTAATTATGGTTTAGAAAAAGAATTGGAATTAGAGTTGCTTAGCAAAGAAGAATTAATTAATAATGCATTAAAATTCCATTCAAAAGGTAATATCAAAAAAGCTAAATTATTTTATGAAGCCTTTTTAGATAAAAATCTAATTGATCCTAGAATGTTATTAAATTATGGTGTTATTTGTAATCAAGAAAAAAAATATAATCAAGCAATTCAAATATATAAAAAAACAATCAAATTATATCCCAAAAGTCCATATGCATACTCAAATCTAGGAAGAGTTTTAAAAGAAAAAGGAAAACTAGATGAAGCTGAAGAATACTTACTAAAGGCCATTAATTTAAAAAACAATTTCGAAGACGCCTTTTTAAATTTAGGCATAGTCCTAAATCAGCAATGTAAATACACTGAAGCAGCAATTTATACAAAGAAAGCTATTGAAATAAAACCAGATTTTGTTCAGGCACATGTAAGTTTATCTAATATTTTCTACAACGTTGGAGATCTAGAACGATCTGAAAAACATGCCAGGAAAGCAATCAAATATGATAGATCTAATGCTAATGCACATAGAAATCTATCTCATGTATTAATAAAGAAAAAAGAATTCCAGGAGGGTTGGAAAGAATATGAATGGAGATGGAAAATTAAAGATAGAAAATTCAAAATAGGTGAAAAGATTCAAACGAATCAACCGGAATGGAGATTAGGAACAAAAGGGAAAGTGTTTTTATGGTGTGAGCAGGGTATTGGAGATCAAATTTTATTTTCAAGCTTAATGCCTGAGCTATTAAAATTAGTGGATCAATTAATTATAAAAATCGACGAAAGATTAATCCCTTTATATAAAAGAACCTATGGAACAAAAATCACATATATAGAAGAGAATCAGATTATAAATGATAGAAATTTCGATTACCAAATTCCAATGGGTTCTTTACCTAGAATTCTGAGACCTAATTTAGAAAGTTTTAAAAAAGCAGCTATATTTAAATTAATAGGAAATGAAGAAAAGGCAAAGAGATATAAAAAGTTATTAATCGAGAGCAAAAAGACAAAAATTGTTGGTATTTCCTGGAAATCTAGCTCAAAAATCAACTCCTCAAAGTCTATTGATCTAGGACAATTAATCAAAAAGATTTACAGACCAGAAATAAAGTTTGTAAACCTTCAATATGGAGAAGTTAAAGCTGAAATTGATAACATCAAAGAAAAGTATAATATAATTATAAATGATATTGAAGAAATAGATAAATTCAATGATATTGATAGTCTCGCAGCGTTAATAAGCAGTTGTGATGAAATAATATCAATTAATAATGTAACAGCACATTTAGCAGGAGCTTTAAATATCAATACAAAAATCATACTTCCTACTAATGCCAGCTGGGATTATGGAGAAAATGACAGCACAAGTTATTGGTATCAATCAATGAGACTGTATAGACAAAGGGTTCCAGGAGATTGGACCGATGTACTTGATCAATTAAATAAAGAATTCAATCAATAACATATAATTAAAAAGAAGTATCCGTAACAAATAATTGTTCGATAAAAATCAAAATAAATTGTAGAGTTATACATTTATTATAATCTAATATGATATTATAACAAGCTAATAATTAAATTAGTAAATGCAAGAAGAGAAAATAACTATTCTAATTCCCGCCAGGATGGATAGCACAAGATTCCCTGGTAAACCTCTAGCTCCAATTGATGGCATCCCTATGATTATTTATTGTGCTAGGAATGCAATTAAAACAGGAATTGATGTTTATGTATGTACCGATTCAAAAGAAATTGTAACTATATGCGATTTATATAATATCAAATCAATCATTACTCCTGAATGTGATACAGGAACAGATAGAGTATCTCTTGCAGCCGGTCAATTGAATACAAAATATGTTATTAATCTTCAAGGAGATGAACCTCTTATAGATGCCAACTCACTTCAACAAATTATTAAAATGATACCAACACTTAACGGGAAAAATAATTACATTATTAATGGTGTTAATGCAATCAATTCAGAAGAGGCATTTGATCCAAATAATGTTAAATGTGCATTAATTAAGAATGAAAGTCAGGTACAATATTTATCAAGAAAACCCTTACTAAATAATACAGAAATTGAAAGTGGTAAGTGTTATTATAAGCAATTAGGATTGTATGCCATGACATATGAAACTCTCAAAGAATTTTCAAGTTTACCTAAAGGTAAAATTGAATCTGCGGAGAGGATCGAAATGATGAGATGGATTGAGAATGGGAACACTATATTATCATGCTTAATCGATAGAGAAACTATTTCAGTTGACACTCCAAATGATCTAGTAAAAGTATTAACTAGAAAATAATCTTTTTATTAGAATAAATAATGAAATTAATTAATAAATTCAGTGCAATACTATTTGATTTTGATGGAGTATTAATAGACTCAATAGACGTAATGAATAAAGCATGGAATGAAATAAGGATTAATTATAAATTAGAAATTGAATTTAAAAAATATAAAAGTCATATCGGAATTCCAATTGAGAAGATATTATCTAATCTCAATATAGATTCAAAGCTTCATGACTCAATTCAAAAAGATTATTCTAAAATCACAAGACAAAATAAGAATATGATAAAGCTAAATCAACATGCTATTTGGATACTTAATTGGTTAAAAGAGAATTCATTCTTAACAGGAATTGTTACTTCAAAAGATGAAATCAGGACAAGAGAACTTATTGAATACTTTCAACTAGATGTTAATTCGGTTGTTACACCAGAGATGACAGATAAAGGCAAACCATCATCAGAACCAATAATTTATGCTGCAAATAATCTAGAAGTTCAAACCAAGCAAATTCTTTATATTGGTGATATGAAATCAGATATGATTTGTGCTTCAAATGCACAATGTAAATATTTACATTATTTAAATGGTTATGAAAAATTACATAACCAATGTTATGGTGGAGAAATAAATTCATTGAAAGAGATCAAAGAATATTTAACATTTTTATAATAAAGTTATAATCAAGAGATGGTCAACTTCAACAATCAAAAAGAGGATAAAAAGATAGAGAATGTGATCACATATACTATCCCATATCAAATTAAAGAAAAAGAGAATTCGATAAATATTTACGGTGAAGTTTTATTATCAAAAGCATTAGAATATCATTCAAAAGGATCAATCAAAGATGCATCTAAATTATACGAAGAATGTATAAATCAAGGAACATATAGCCCACAGTTACTTTCAAATTATGGAGTGATATGTAGTGAAAATGGAAATATAGATAAAGCGATAAATTTATATAATTTATCTATAAGCTTATACCCAGAATATGCAGATGCATATTCAAATCTAGGAATAATATATATGAATCAAAAAAAATTAAATGCAGCGAAGAAATTAACTATACAAGCTATAAATATTAATGATGAATATGATATAGCTTACTTTAATCTTGGAAATATTTTAAAGGAAGAGGGAAATCTAAACGAAGCAATTGCTAATCATATTAAAGCGATTAGTTTAAATCTAATGAAAACAGATAAAATAAAATTAAAAATAAAAGATTTAATAACTATTGGCGATCATCAAAAATACAATCAAAAACTAAACGAATTAAATGAAAGTTCATACAGACTAGCCGACTATCATTGTAATATTGCTAGTTCTTTATTAGATTTAGGAAGAATCAAAGCCGCAAAAGCTCATTCAAAAGAAGCAATAAAATTAAGGCCTGATTTTTTTATAGCCTACAACAATTTAGGAAATATTTATAATGAACTAGGCCTAATGGATAAGGCAAAATGGCATATAAATAAAGCAATAGAAATAGAACCAACATTTGCAGCTGCATACAGCAATATGGCTTCTATCTATATGGATCAAGGGAAATTAGAAGAAGCTGAAAAATGGCTTCTTAAAGCAATAGAATATAGAAAAGATTTAGCTAGAGCATATTACTCGCTATCTACATTAAAAACAAAAGATGACTGTAAGGATTGGCAAAAATTCTTATTTTCAAAAGAAATAATCGAGGGTAAAACTCTAACAGAAAAGATTGATTTATATTTTGCAAGATCCAATATCCTTCACAAAAGAGGTGCTTATATTGAGAGTGCAAAATATTTAAAAATGGCTAATGATATAAAAATAAAATGTATTCCATCAGATTATCTCTTTTATATAAAAAGAACAAAGAAATTAAAAAATGAAAAGAATAATCATGCAAAAAGTAAATTTTATAAACGGAACTGGGACCAGAATGTCTTTATAGTTGGAATGCCTAGAAGTGGTACAACTTTAATTGAATCAATTATTAGTATGAACCATGAAGTTCAAGCCTTAGGAGAAGAAAATATATTAGAAGAATCATATACAGATTGCAAAAGGCAATCAATTAATCTTTCAAATCTGAATGAATTTTACTCAGCCAAGATTAGAAAAGAAAAAGTAGAAACAAAAATCACTACAAACAAATGGCTATATAATTATCAATATTGCGAAATCATATGTCAAAATATATTTAATGCTCGAATTATTTATTGTTATAGGAATCCATTAGATAATATATTATCAATTTATCGAGCACACTTTGCCAAAGGAAATAGCTTCTCATCGTCATTAATAGATTGTGCTAAAATGTATTTAGACCAAAAATCTATAATGGCTTATTATAAGAAAATTCTACCTAATCAAATTTATTATTTAAATTATGAATCACTAGTACAAAATCCAGAATTTGAGGTCAAAGGCTTAGTCGAATGGCTTGAATGGACATGGGATAAGTATTATTTAATGCCCCACCTGAATTCTCGTAATGTATCAACAGCTAGCCGAATTCAGGTAAGATCACCAATTAATACAAAATCTGTTGATCAATGGAAGAGATACAAAGAGATGCTTCAACCAGCTATCAAAATTCTAGAACAAAATAATCAATGAATATGTAATAATGTATTTAATATTGAAAAAAGCAAATGGATGAAGAGATTAAAGCTCAAATAGGTAATATAAGTCCAGAGCCAATTGGAATTTTCGTATTACCAGATAAAAAGCATTTGAGATATAAAGAACTCATTCAAAATATATTTAATAAAGCACCAATTGAGTACCGAAGAATTCATAAACATGAACCTTTTGCAGAGCATATATGTAATAAGAAGGAACAAAATGCATTTGTAGATTTTCCAGAATTAATTGAATTACAAAAAGACATAGAAGATATTTCCTTAAAATACATAAAATTCATAGGTTATATGTGTGAAGAACTTATCATCAATTCAGCTTGGATAAACAATTCCAAAAAAGGTGCAAAACTTGAGTATCACTATCATACTAATTCTTATATATCTGGAAATTACTTTGTCAATTTTGATAAGAATAAACATAGCAGATTAAATTTTAGAAACGATAGACACCACCAAATCGCCCCTAGAATACAAGCAATGCAATTAGAGCCTACAGAGAAACAAACAATGTATAATGATCCATTTGTGGGGATTGATAGTACAGAAGGTCAAATAATACTTTGGAGAAGTCATATGAGTCATGGATACCATCAAATAAACCAAGCCGATGATAGATTAACTTTCAGCTTTAATGCAATGCCAAGAAATCTATCCAATGGTGCTTATTCATTTGTTGTCTCTTAACTTTATATAAGCTTTGAAAGTGAGAATTAATAGATTGAATTAATAGATTCAAGACCCCCCATGAAAATATTTAAAATAGATTATAAAAAAAATTTAGTCTCATAGAAGCATACTAAAAACATGTGGAATCAAAAGCTTGAGTTTAACTGCATTGTTAACAACAAATATTTCAATAAAAAACCCTTGGTTATCTCCAAGGGTTTTTTATTTATTTAAACTATTAATCTACTAACCAAAAAAAATAACATCAAAGTTGGTTGTTGAATCGAATAAAGAATATATTAGCTAAGCAAATAAATTCTAAGAAACAATAACGCATGAGATTGAAGTAACCTAATCAAAACATTTTAGACCCATACTACAAATATTTTTAATAAAAAGAACTTGGAATTAAATGCTTTTTTAATGAAAAAAATTTGAATAAAAAAAAACCCTTGGTAATAACCAAGGGTTTTTAACTGAAGGTTTTAAATCTATTAACCTAGAGAAATAACTTCAAAGTTAGTTGAATCGAATCCAGGAAGATCATTCAAGCCAATGTCTTCGAAGTAACCAATAACAACTGTGGTTTCAGTAATCACTCCATCATCGTTACTAGCTCCGTCAAACACTGTTAAGTGATGCATCTCAGTACGCTGAGCAGATGTGTTGTAGAAAATAACAATTGCAGATTCTGCAAGCATGTCATCTCCACCAGCATCATCAGCTTGTGGTGTAGAGGCTAGCAATGCATTCATACTTGCATAACCAGTACCTGTAACAACGTTAACGTGGTTATCAAGTGGAGTAACCTTTCCAGCTATCTCTGCATAGTCAGTAGTAGCAAGAGCTACAACTGCATCAGCAGTATCTGTTGGGTCTGTTCCTGTGAAGTTAACGTCACCAGCATCTGCAGTTGCGTTCGTATCAAAGATAGTCGAAGTACTAGCACCAGGGACGTCATCAGCTTCAAATCTGAAAGTATCAGCTCCAGTTGCAGCAGCTGTTGCTGTTCCACGAGTAGTGAATCCAACAATCTTTTTAGTCTGAGTGGCTTCACCCGCGGCATCGTAGATAATTGTATCTGCACCACCAGCACTCAAAGTATAGGTGTCAGTACCTTGTCCACCAGCAATAAAGTCATCACCAGCACCACCAGTTATCTTATCGTCTGTATCCTGACCATCATCAATTGAAAGAGTCAATCCATAAGTGGAAGATACATCAGAAGCAATAATCTCTGTAGTTCCAGTATCAGCACCAGCGTTTCCAATGTCACGACCAACTGTCAATGCATCAGATGAGTTAGCGTTGTTAGCCGCAAATGTGTCTGAGATTGTGATCTTATAGTTACCAGCACCACCAGTTGTGATACCAACTTGCTCAAAGCTTGAAGCAGATTCTAATTGTGAAGTGGAAACAGTGGCTCCAGATGTACT
>CEUA01111437.1_pt1 | contig 11382 bp, 12 predicted proteins | sample 361541 | NCBI WGS metagenome assembly CEUA01 (sample SAMEA2623079, study PRJEB7988) | marine metagenome | isolation source: saline water (ENVO:00002010), including
GCCCAAGGATCAGTAGCAAACTTAAAATTTTCAGTTTCGACCTTTAAAAAAGCATGGTTAAAAAAACGAATTTTAATTAAGCTTTTTTTTTTTGATTTTGTAATTATCGGAAAAGATTCTTCAGTTTTTATTATTAGTCTATTATTTATTATTTTAAAATCTTCTTCTTTTTTTTTTATACCATTTGAGTATTTTCCACTTACTGGATCAAATTTCCAATTATGTTGGGGACAAATATGTTCGCCATCTTTTGAGATTAATTTTCCTCCTGCATGATCACAGATCCTACTATAAGCTTTAATTGTATTTGAACTTTTGCAAATAATATGATTGCTAAATAAATTTACTTTTTGTTTTAAATTTTCTAATTTAATTATTTCCTTTTTAACTAAAATTTTTTTTTTTAATTTTTTATTGAAAACAAACATTTGATTTTTTTAAAGGTCTACAAACTTTTTATATTTGAATTTTTCAAAATTAAGTTTTTTTAAAAATTTAACTAAGTTCATTGATGTATTAGGTTTATAAAAGTTATTTTTGCAATTTACTTTTTTAACTTTTAAAGCTAATAAAATATTTTTATTTATATCCTTTTGTGAATAATTGCTTCTAAACACTGATTTACTTAATTCTCTTCCTTCTTGTCTTTTGCCTATATTTATAAATATTTTTTTATAAAAAGGAGCCTCTATAATTCCACTTGATGAATTACCAATAATAAACTTACAATGATACAAGAATTGGGAGTAGTCATCACCCAAATATTTATAAACTCTATAATCTTTTCTTTTTTTTATTTTCTGAATTGTTTCTAAAATAATTGAATTATTTATGTCTGGATTTGGATAAGTAATTACTTTTGTAAAGTTTTTATTTTTGTTTAATATTTTTACTGTATTTTGAATTATATGTTTAGTTTTGATTTTAGAATTTTCAGAATTTATTGAAACAAGTATGAAATTCTTTGGTTTTAAGTTAAATTTCCTTATAAAATCTTTTGTTGATAATATTTTTTTTTTTTTTAAAATTTCAAGAGATGGGGACCCTATATTTTTAATAAATTTTTTATTCTCTCCCATTTGTATTAATCTATGTTTATATTTTTTATGAGTAACAAAATGTATCGAAGAAATTTTAGATATAGCATGTCTAATTTTTTCGTCGATTGAACCAATAGTCACTTCTCCTCCATGTATATGAGCTATAGGTATTTGATATATTAATGCAACATTTGCTGCTGCCAGTGCTTCAGTTCTATCTCCAACAATTAGAATACATTCAGGTTTATTTTTTTTTATTATTTTTGAAATTATTAGCATTTGTTTTGACATGCTTTTCACTATCAAATTTTCTGAATTTGATTTTCCTATATTTGTATTAGAAAAAATAATTTTTGCCTTATTTCTCTCAATATTTTTATGAGAATTTCCATAAAAATTCTGCAAATGTCCTGCGTGAATTAATACTTGTGTAATAAAATTCACACTTAGTTTTTCAATAATGTTTTTTAAAATATAATATTCCGCTCTAGAGCCAGAAATAACTAAAATTTTTTTTAATTTTTTCAAAGATTATTTATTTACGCCAAGATTTTCATCATATTCTAAAATTTTTTGCTCCTCATCATAAGGACCCATAAAATCTTTAAGATTATTTAATCGACTAGGACATTTATTTTTCATATGACATTCTCTTTGACAATATGTACCAAAGTTTCCAGCTAAATGCTCTTTTCTCCATTTAACAATTTTTGGTCCATTCCATGCCTTATCAAATCCATTTTCTATAACATTGTCTAAATTAATATGTTGCAATCTTCCACATGGACTTATGTTGCCGTTTAAATTAATAAAAGGATGCTCATATACAGTGTAGCATATATTGTGATTCCTTTTCATTGATATAATTGGATCCATGGTTACGTCGTCGATATCAGGTGAAAGTTTAATGTCTAAACCATAATAATCTATTCTACTTTTCCAATGTCTTAACAGTTTTTCATGATCCTGCTCTTTAGCGGGTCCAATTCCTAAGTCGTTCAAATGTTTTGTAATAAATAAAGGTATTGAGTGCATTTTTTTTAAATTTTTTACATTTTTTAATTTATCAATAGCATCCCATAATGATTTTATATTTACAGCTGTTACTACAGAGTTTATTTGGATTGGGATGTTGCTTCTATCAGATAAATCCTCAAGATAACCAATTACTTTTGACTCATCTGAGCCTCTATATTTCATATTAGTTTTTCCATCAAATCCATCTAAACTAACTTCAACATCTGTCATTCCGCAGTCTATTAGTTTAGTTACAATTTTTGGATTAAGACTTGTTCCATTTGTTGTAACTTTAACTCTAGGCACAATTGTCCTAGCTATTTTTGTTAATTCAAAAATATCCTTATTTAATAGAGGTTCTGCTAATCCTCCCCAATGAATACAATTAAAACCTTTAAGTTGTGGTAAAAGTTTTTTTAATCTATCTTTATTTCCGTTTTTTTCAAGATACCCACTATCTTTAATATGTTTTTCTTCCCTATGGCACCATACACATTTTAAATTACATTTTGTATTAATTACTACACCCACCTCTCCTAAAGATTTCTTGTCTGTTGTTGCATAAGGCGTAGCTTTATCTTTCAATGTCAACAATTCTATATATTTTTTTAATCTACCTGGACTATCTCGAAAAAAGGAAAGAAAGTTTTTAAATTTTGGATTTGGTTCAAACATTGTTTGTTATAAATATATCAAATAGTCTTTTTTTACTATGGCAAATATCTTATTTCTAATTCATTTTTATTAGTTCTTTTAAATAAATGTGGAGATTTAAAAGAGTCACACAATTCTTTAAAATATTCTTCAGTGAATACAGGTGTTTCAATTAATTTTTCAGATCCAGGGAATTCATCTTTATCTATGGTTAGCCATTCAGATATTTCTTTAATAAATCTTTTTGGGTACTCGCCACTATATTTTTTTATTAATTGTTTGCCTTCTTCCAAGCTTATATCTCCAGCTCTAATTTCATGCACAGCATCATAGTGGGCTCTGCCAATGCCAAATTTAATAAAGGTAGTAAAATAATATAAATCATCCATTTTGTCATCCAAGCTAGCATATCTTGAATATGAACCTACGCTTCTTTCATCTGAAAGTTTAAAACCTTTTGAATTATCTCTAACATAATAATAATTTCCCTGTTGATGCCAATTGTGGAAATAACTAAAGGTAATACACTTTATCTCATTTTTTTTGTATTCATCTGTTGTCATTGGAATGTATGACTCTAAATCAGAATGATTTAATTTTAATTTTTTTTTTATTTCATCAATTGGATAGCCAGCTATATGCAAATCATCACCTTCATTTCGTGTATGTAATTCCATTATAACATTTTCGTCATAATTATAAGATTTTGTTCCTTGGTCGTATTCTATTGGATTTTCACCATAGATTACTAATGGAATTTTTTTCATTGCAGCAAATTTGTTAGGAAAAGCTTTTTGTCCCATTATCCAAGTTTGAAATGGATGTAATAAATTATCTATCGCAATTCTTGTTAATAATCTATGAACTTTACCATTTAGTGTAAAATTATAATTTGAAAATCCAGAGTTTATCCAATTAATTAAATTCTTATATCCAGTATTAGTATAAATGCATGGGGCAAAAGTACAAGTAATTGGATTCATTCCATAATTATATTTGAGCTCATGAGCTACTCTAAAGCTATCTTTTCCTCCTGAGCCTGGAACTACGATATCATATGAGCCATTTCTGCTTCTATATTTGTCTAATAATTTTCTAAATTGATTTTTTCTTTTATCCCAATCAATGTTTTTTTTATTTTCTTTATGTCGACAAGCATGACAAATTCCATCCTTAAATTCTAAAGAAACTTTATGATCTGAATCTTTTTGTAAATGTTCTACTGTTTGAATTGGTTTTTGGTTTGACATCAAACATGTTTTGCAAAATTCAACTTTCTTTGGAAGATTGTACAAAGCAATTTCGGGATTTGCCTTGTTATATTCGTCATTTAAATATTGATATTTTTTTTTTCTCCTAGATAACATTTTATTAAATTTTATTTTTATGAGTAATTAAATTTTTTAGATTTACTTTTTTATAATGTAGAGCTGATGATATCACAATTCCTGAAAAAACTTCTTTAAAATAATCTATTTCTAAGCAACTATTAAAACCACCACTTATTAGCAACGGAGCTTCATTCTTGAACTCACTTAAAATTTCAATAAAATTTTCGTTTAGACCAACATAGCAGCCATCTCTATTAACATCAGTTATCAAAATTTCTCCTATACCTAAATCTAAGTATTTTTTTATTGTATCACTCAATGACAATCCAGTTCTTTCTCTAGCCATTTCGTAAAGGGTAACAAATTCATTGTTAATTTTATCAACTTGTATTGCGCCTATTACAGAAGAGGAACCTAAATTATTAACTAAGTTTCTAGCTTCATTTGAATTTTTGTGAATTAATGTATTAATAACAATTTTGTCACATCCACTTTCAATTAGTTTTATAGCGTCAGAAAATTTAGAAACCCCACCTCCTCCACTAATAGGAAAGGCTTTATTTTTTCTTATTTCTTTTATCAAAAAATTATCTAGCTTTGTATCATATAATGATCCTGTATTATTAATTAACATTATTTCATCTAAATTAGATTCGTAGTAAAATTTTGAAAATTTTTTTGGACACCCTACTTTTCTCACACCATCGTACATAACACTTTTTATGAGGTCTTTTTGTTTAATGTCTAATTTTGCAATTATTCTCATTTAATATTTAAGTTGATAAAAATTTTTAAGCAAAATTATCCCAGCTTTATTACTTAATTCAGGATGAAATTGAGTGCCCAAAAAATTTTCTTTTAGAAAAAAAGAAGGTAAATATTTTTCATTTAACTTACTATTAACTTCAATTATATTTTTTTCCTTATTTTCACAATAATAACTATGTAAAAAATAAAATTTTGAATTTAAATCTATGTCTTTAAATAATTTTTGAATTAAATCATTTTTTAAAATATCTTTGGTAAATTCAAGTTTTTCATATTTAACATTTAGATTTAAATCAAAATCTTTTTTTATAGATATGCATTTTCCTTTTAAAAGACCTACGGTATTTGAATTTGACTCTTCACTAAACTCAAACAATAGTTGCAGTCCCAAACATATACCAAATACGAAACCTCCATTTTTTACATATTTATTAATTTTTTTTGATATATTTTTTATTTCATTCTCATGTAAATTTTTCATATTTCCTACTCCTGGAAAAATAATTTTCTTATAAGATAATAATTCATCTAAATTTTCAGAAACTTTGTAGTTTGCAGAAATTATATTTAAAGCATTAATTAATGAATTAATATTACATGAACCATATTTATATATACCTAAAGTATTATCTCTCATTTTAAAAAAATTTATTATAAAATTTTACAAATTCATCTGCTAATTTAAGATAATTTTTTTTTATTTGGATTTTGTCTACTTTTAAATATTCAAGTGTATCTGAATATATACTTGTTTCAAAGGAAGATAAATAAACAGATTGTGCATATTTTTTTATATCATTTGGGTCTACAGAATAATTATTATTAATTTTTTTGATAGCATTTTTGATATCGTCAATAGACTTAATTTTAATTACACTTTTGCAAGCTGAGTACCATATATTATCAAAAATTAAACAAGGTTTTCCTAAAATTAAACTTTCCCAACCCGCAGTTCCCAAGCCAACAGTTGCTTTGGCACTTTTAATTAGTTTTAAAGAATTTACTTTTTGTGAAATTAAAATTATTTTATCAAGTTTTTTTAATTTTTTAAAATATTCTTCATTTTTAAATGGGGATGATAATCTTAAAGAAAGGAATGTTTCAGGATGCTCTTTATAGTATATTTTCCAATTATTTGGCAAAGCTTTATTTAGCATTTCTAAAATAAGAAATTGATCTTGATAAGTATTTAGCATAATTCCAGAATTTGGCTCTGGAAAATATTGAGCTGGATAATATATATAGTTTTCATCATCTATAAATTTAACTGAGTTTTTTTCATAAAAAAAAATATTTTTTTTATTTAATTTTTTTTTCTTATTAATTAAAAAAATATGATCAAGTATTGATATTCTAGATTTTTCACTTTTAGCAATTGTTTTGTTTTTTTTAATTGCCAGATTTAATTTTTTAAAAATTTTTCCAGTAAAAAGAAAATAAATTAGTTGAAAAAAACTATAATTTTTTTTTGTTCTAAGTCTATTATAATATTTATTTTGATAAATTGGTTCTGAAGGGTTTTTATCAAAATTTTTCAAATACTCTTTGACTATAAATGAGGTTTTATCAGATTCATTTGAATTATAATCTTTAATAAAAGTTTCTGACGAATTTTCAAGTGAAGTTCCAAAGCTATAATATGACTTATTAAATAATGGAATTGGATTAATAAAAATTGTCGGAAGTTTATAATAATATTTTGATAATAAATATAAAGAATAATCAGATGAAACGTGTGGCCAATTGAAACCAATAAAAATATTAGGTTGAAATTTTTTAATGATTGAATTCCAATATTTAATTATATCATAAAAATTTTCTTTTCTTTCTTCAAAACTGTAATCCCATCCAGATGCGTCTTCTAAAGTAAGAAAATATTTTGTCTCAAATTTTTTTACATTATTTATTAAATCTGTTTCTAAAGGAACTAGATCTTTTTTAACTATATTATCAAATTGTGCTTGCCGAATTTTCATGCTATCTGAAACCCACGCTTCAGGAAATTTTTTTCTTGCTAAATCAACTATAGAACTCGGTGAATTAATAATAACAGGTTCCCAATTATATTTTGATTTAAGGTTATTTATTGTATCAAGATGATATGGGCTACTGCTAGATGGGGCTGCATATATAATTTTCTTATTCATTAACTATATATATTTTAGTAAAAAGTTTTTCTTAGAAACCAATCTCCAGATTTATAGTACCAAATATGAGGAGACCTAAATTTATCTGCTAATTTCAAAAAGTATTCTTTGTTCATAATTGGTTGTTCAAACATTTTGCTAGCTATAGGAAATTCTTTGCTTGTTATACTAAGATAATCAAACAATTCATTTTCAAAACGCGTAGGAAATTCATACTGGTATTTTTTTACCAGTTTTTTTGCTTCTTCTTTGGTTACATCATTATCTCTAATTTCTCTTGACACATCATAATTAACTCTACCTATGCCAAATTTAATTAATGTAGTAAAAAAATGTAGATCGTCCATTTTGTCATCTATGCTATTGTATTTAGAATAGGTTCCAGGTGTTCTTTCTGGAGAAGGAATAAAATTTCCATATTTTTTGGCATAATAATATTTTCCTTGTTGATCCCATTTCAAATAATATCCAAGGTAATGAACTTGTATTTTTTTTTTATCTACTAATTCTTCATCAATAGGTAAATAAGATGACAGTTCATTTTTATTTATTCCAAAATAATTTATTAGATTTTTTACCTTTAAGCCTGAGATAATAATATCATTTTGATTTTTCTTTGATTGAGTCCAAGTTTTTTTGTCTCTTTTTGGATTATCAAATTCAGAAATTGGATTATTAACTTCAGATTCATTTTCACCATAGAATACTAATTTTATATCTTTTAAAGCAGCAATCTTTATTGGTGCAATTCTTTGGCCTAATATAAAAGGTTGAAATGGATGAAATAATTTCTCAATTGCAATTCTCGTAAGCAATCTTCTTACTAATCCATTTGGGTTAATTAAATAGTTATCTTGTCCAGAGCCTATCCAAGACTTAAAATTTTTCCATCCCCAGTCAGTATATATTGCTGGAGACCAGGTAATAGTAAGTGGATTCATTTTATATTTATTTTTAAGAATATGAGAAGCATAAAAACTGTCTTTTCCACCAGATCCAGGCACTAAACAATCATAGGAGCCATCTTTTTTTCTATATTTATCACATAGATTTCTAAGTTTTTTCTCACGTTCATTCCAATTTATTTCATAATTTTTTTTTTGATTAACAACGCATGGATCGCAAATACCATCCTTGTTTATATTTATACCAATTTTTTTTTTTGAAAGTTTATTCTTAAATTCAATTGACGAAATAGGTTTTTGATTAGACATAGCACATTTCTTACAAAACTTAATTTCTGGTGGAAGGCCATATAATACTTTTGGTTTATTGACTAAGATATTATAATGATCTAAGTTAATTTTTTTTGGGTAATTAATTACAAACTTACTTTTTTCCATAGCTCCGCAATTAGCATGTTTAAAAAATTATAACTATGCATATTTAAATATTTTAAAGAGATCGATATAAGTAATTCGAGTTTTTATCTATTGTTACTTGAAAATCTCTAACTAAAATTTTTAATTTATTTTTATATTTTTCTAATATTAAAAATAATGAATTGGCGAATGGTCCATTTAAAAAAATCCCTTGATCATTTACTAAATTTGAAAAAAAAGACTGACAAATAAATCCATCAGTGTTTTCATTAATTTTACAGTAATCTAAAAAATTTGTAATCTGTTTTTGATTTTCCTTCCATCCCTGTAAGAAAAAATCAATACCTTTCATATATTTAAGTTGCGATACAAGAGAGTTATTATTAAACGAGGGATGATAAAGAAAACAATAATTCTCTAAAATATTTTCTTCAATTATAACTTTTTTTCCTTTTGAAATTTTTTCATATTTTATCGTTGGATTATAAATTTTTAACTGACTTGAAAATTTTTTTTTAATATTACTTTTAAGAAAGTTAAAACTATTTCTTTTATATTTACAAATTACCCACATAATTATTTACTTTTTCTTTCATATTCTTTTTTTAGTTCATCATATTCTTTCATTTTTTTTTTCATAAAATCTAAAGTGTACTTTGTTTTTTCTGAAATACCTTTTGGTGTTAGATAGTAAATATAAGTGTATCTGTGCTTACTATTTTTAAAATTTCTTATTTTGATTAATCCTTTGTTTTTTAATGCGTTTAAACAATAATTTATTTTACCTAAACTTAAATTTAAAGATTTAGATAGTTTTCTTTGGGTCAATGATTCTTTATCTTCTTTATTATCTAATTTTCTTAAAACGTTAAACTGATCTTCGTCAAATTTCATAAATTTCTGTTCAATTTTTGAACATAATAGTGTTCAAAGATTGAACTGTAAAGCTTTTTTGTATACTTAAAATGAAGGTTTATTAGTATTTTATTGTATTAAACTAGAAAATATTTTATGAATTCTAGATGAAACACATTGCTGAAGTAGGTTTAAATCATTTAGGTTCAAAAAATCTACTTAGGAAATATTTAAAATATTTAGATAAATTAAAAATTTATGGCATAACTCTTCAAATAACTGACAAGAAATTTTTTAAAGGAAAATATAAAAAATTATTTATTGACTATGATGATTCAATAAAAATTTTAAAAAAGAATGTAAAAAAAAAAAAAATTGGACTAGTAACTGATAGCCTAGAAGTTTTACATAATTTTAAAAATAAAGTTAATTTTTTTAAGATTTTAAGTAAAGACTTTTACAACGATAAATTAATTACATCAGCCTTAAAAACAAAAAAAAAAACTTACATTTCGACAGGAATGGTAAACTATAATGAAATAAAAAAGTTTTCTATAAAATATAAAAGCTATAAAAATCTTATACTAATACATACTCAATTAACAAATGACATTAATCTCGCAAGTTTAAGTTCTATACAAATAATAAAAAAATTATCTCCATTTAAAGTTGCTTTTGGTTTTCATTCTGTAGAAAAAAAAATTTTATTTTGCTCAGTACCTTATTTACCAGATTCAATATTTATTTATGTTAAAGATAATGATAATAAAAAATATCCAGATGATTTTCATGCTTGTAAACTTTATGAATACAAAAAATTAATTGCTGATTTAGATACACTAAAAAAAAGTATTACAGATAAAAAAAAAAAATTTGCAAATTGGAGATAGATTAATTTTAATTTATATTATTTTTTTGATATTTTATTAATTGATATTATTTTTTCTGTAGATGTAACATCCATTAATATCAATTTATTTGGTAAAAATGAATCTGATGAAAAATTTTTCTTTACACAATTTATAGATTTGAAAGTCTTAAAATTATCTAAATCAGATATTGAAAGTGTAGATTTTGGTATCCAAAGAATATTTGAAGCTGTATAATCAATTTCTTTTGATTTAATATTGATTTTTTTTAAAACTTTCTTTCTTATATTTACAATGTAATTTGAAATCTCAAATCTTAAATAAAAAATATTTTTTTTAGCAATAAAAATACCAACACCTAAAGATTTTATAGGCACTCTTTTATTTATATGAATACTTTTAAATTTTTTTTTTAACTCCTTTTCATTTTTATAGTTACCAGATAAAATATTTATATGTGGGATGGAAATAAAATCAGTTTTATTAATTTTATTAAGTTTTTTAATGCTATATAAAATAATTTTTAAAAGACTGCCAGTTATCGGAATACAAATAGAAAATTTTTTATTCATAAAATAAAAATTTTTTTTTAATCGATATAATAAAACTTTTTTCCATAAATCTCAAAATAAGGTTTAAAATCATTTGTATTTGTTGCTCTAATTTTCAATAAAAATTTTTTTTTTGAAATTTTTTTTTTTATTTTGTATAAATTGTTCAACATTTTTCTAGTTCTAATTTTTTTTGACCATTTTTCATTTTTAAATTTTTTTATAAGATCTGAAATATTATTTGGATTTTTTAATATTTTATTTACTACATATTTAAATTGTTTTAATTGCAAAAAATAAGCTTTATTCAGTATACTTGTAACACTATCTTTTTCATAAATTCTAAACCTTTTAACATCAATTATTTTTCCACTATCAACTTTTCTATCCATTAAATGTGCTGTTAGTCCATATTTTTTTGATTTTTCATAAATTGCAAAATTTACACAACCTATACCTCTGTATTCTGGTGGACCTGGATGAAAGTTTAAAGAAAAATACTTTACACTATTCAATGTTTTTTCATTTAAAATTATATAGCTTCTAAAACTAAATATAAAATCAAATTTTTTATTTATAATATTTTTTTGAGAAATTTTTTCATTGTGTTTTAAAAGTAATATTTTATGCAAATGTACATTTTTTTTTTTAAAAAAATTAACAAATTTATTTGAAAATATATCATTTTTTCTTCCTAAAAATAAAATTTTATATTTCTTATAAATCATTTAATTTTTGATGGGATCCTGCATAAATTCTCTTAGAATCATAAAAACCTGTGTTGAAAACATTTTTCATTAACAAATTTAAATCAGATTTAATTATATA
>CEUA01083392.1_pt1 | contig 11366 bp, 18 predicted proteins | sample 361541 | NCBI WGS metagenome assembly CEUA01 (sample SAMEA2623079, study PRJEB7988) | marine metagenome | isolation source: saline water (ENVO:00002010), including
CAGATACACACTGCCCACCAAAAAAGATTAAGCACGATAGTATGACATATCCACATGAGGAATCGTATTGTGCACAAGCTGCGCATATATCGTCTGACATACAGTACACACTGCTACACATCCAATGCAAAGATTATCACCAATCGTTGTAGAGGGCGTCAACATCGTCATTAGACAGGCAACAAAGTACAACAACGGTGTCACCCACACGCTGAACGTCCAACAGTATGTCTTCATGTCCTTTACCGCTGCACGGTACGTCAAAGGCACCCAAACTGCAGAAGTCAACATAATTAACATGGTTGGAATCCAAAACATCTCTATAGGGCGTATAGAACGCCACACAATCACAAAACATCCACAACCTGCAGACACAAACTGAAACACAATGAGCTCCAACTCGGAAGGATACTTGTCCTTGGCAAACAACCAACCATGCACTAAAAACAAAATAGGTATACCCATCGAAATAACCCAAACAAATGAATCCATTTTATTACATAGAGCCCCATTAAATAATCAACATATGGTAGCCGCACTCTCCACCGCCAACTGATGCTTGGTATTCACACGATACTCTGAGGAAGAAGTTGTACCCGTATCACGATACTTGTGCAGAAATTCACAGTAGACCCCGCGGAAACTGCCCTCGATGTCCTCCAATTTGCGCGCACCCGTAATCACCACCTTGCCCGACCGAAAGATCAGAAAGACCACCTTGGGATCCGAAATCCGCAGCACCAACCCTGGAAAGAGATCCGGCTCGTAACTTACAAAGGCGCCATGGTCCTGCGCGATATCAATCAGCCGTACGGGAAACCCCAACGTAGCGCTCGCAACTATATTCTGCACCCTGAAGTTGTACATACACACACGAATATCGTAACGTTGCAACAATCGCACGTACTTGCGACACGCGTAGAGGCTCAGCGCAATATCTTTGCTGCCTGTGCACACCATATTGCCAGATGCAAATGTTAACGCAGTCGTACGAGGATCACGCAAACGCATGGTCATCGCAGCAAACCGTGGAGGATTATAATCACAAAATGGCATGTGCAACGACAACTGGCGCAAATTCAAGTTGGTTACGCCAAGACTAAACGTCGAGACCACATTCTGTATATGGGTATCAGGCACCTGCAATCCCTCGGTACGCATATGACGTAACGCATAACGCTGCTTCATGACCACATATACTATAAAATCAATTCATACACCATAATTTTATAAACTATAAAGCCTTGTACAATCATATACAACATGGGAACTTCATTCTCACTCTACGGTAGACGAAAAGATAATGAACGATATACACTTATTTACAACAACCTAAGAGGAAGTGCCATGGCAAGATTTAAACACGAAGTCTACGGATACGTATTAGACAGACTGCACACAGAAATGAAATCATTATACCTCTACAACGGATACACACGCATCGCACGCGCCATCGTGCCCGCAGGCACCAACTATCTTGAAATCACATTCAACAATTTGGACTATGCCAAACAATGGGACGCAGCAGAAGAACAACTGGACGGAGTGCACGTCGAAGTACCATGGCTCTATCGACATTTTGCACACTCGTGGAATCATATCGCATGCGACTACGAACACAAACGCGTCTACCAACGTATTTATATGAAATAATATGTACATATATGATACTGTGGTTTCCAGCTCGAGTGGATAACCACACATGCCTAATCTATCTACAATCATGGATGCACGACAACAAATACAGATACCCACACAGACTGCAAGATATTGTGAATGCACGATTTCCAAGCTACGATAAAAGAGAAGTGCACGTAGAAATCATACAACGCAACCTGCGCTTAAAACAAAAATGCAACATCCAATACGAAGTCAACCAACACAACTTACTTGGGGAAAAATGGTTTACCGCAGTAGCTCACTCAAACATCTGATCCAACATCAACCAAACCTTGCCAGAACTCGTCTCCAAACACATATACTTTTCACCACTCTTCCAACGAACATTATAATCCGAAATAATCTCATTCAGATGCTCAATCCCCTTGACACGAGTCCTGCCCACCTTGATCAACAAATCAAACGTACGAGGAATCTCATAATTCTTCACATAACTATTTGGCTCGATACGCGTAATCATCACCAACTCCTGCATGCCATGCGTGCGCTTCACAGCTTCGGCAATGCCCACCGCACACGTAGCGTCCATCTCGTCGTCCGTAAGCAACGTTCGAGACACATTCTGGAACACAATCGGTCCCCAGACAGCCACCTTGGTTGGACACCACTCCTTCCACGTATCCGCTACCTTGTAAGGAATCACCGCAGGGGTCAACTCATGCGTCATCGCACGCCCACTACGCGTAATATCAAAAAACACTTGTCCGGGCGTCAACTGCATAATAAACTCTGTATTATGAATCGTAATTTTAGATCCACGAGTACTGTCAATAATCAACCCAAAATAATCCAAACGAGCTTCCACCGAACCAGAACGAATCGTATGAATCACATCCCCCACCTGCAACTTGCGATTCGCAGGAGATCCAGGCTCAATCTCTGCCACCACCGCACCACGGCACCGTACATCATAACGCGCAGCGAATGCATCCGTCATAGGCATCAACTTGATCCCCCAACGAGGAAACAACCCATAGTCCGTCGTATAAAACTTTTCAAAATAAGAACGAATCGAAAAAGCAGGCACCGCAAACGCAATCGCCTCTGACTCACTCAACGTACACGTGCACATGCCAATCACCCTCCCCTTGGTATCGCATAGCGCACCGCCAGAATTCCCACTATTGATACTTATATTTAGCTGCAGCATATCCATATCCTCCGAACCACGCCCAGCCAACCAGCCAGAAGACAACTGCTCCTCCAAGCCTTGTGGAAAACCAATCGTAAACACCTTTTGCGTCTCTGAAGTAATACGCTCATTGTGCAATTTAACACAAGTAATACGACGAACCCACTCCTCGGGCTCCTCCTTGTCAAACCAACGATCATGCTCCGTATCCTCGGACACAGACAACACTGCACAATCCAACTGTGGACACACCGCCTCCACGTACGCCGTAAGAGCACTCTTGCCCATACCGGCAGTCCTCAAATATGCTTTGCGATCGTCCGCATCATCAATCACATGGAAATTTGTGAGAAAGTAGGCTTTGGAAGGGACAGCGATGGGCAAGAATTCGGGGTCTACGCGAAAACATGTACCCGTATACTCCTCCTCGCCAGTACACCTACGAGGATCTAGAGCATCATACTCAGTACAAAGAACATTCACCTGGGCAATAGACGTACGCAACATGTTTAAGAATAACAAAACAACCTTTATACACCATCTCTAACAAGCACAACACCCCTCCCCCTGGTATGCTGTGTTATCCGCGTTCGCGATCGCCTCTGCGCATTTGTCCGCTAGCGCACTACAGCTACCATCGTCGGCAGTGGCAGCGGGGTTATACTCTTCATAATCATCATCCGTGCAGCCAAGAACAGGGCAGCCAGGCGGAAGCACTGCGTCAGGGGTTGTAGTATCGGGTCTCCATAACCACCCATCATTGATCTGCGCTTCATCTGACTCGTACATAATGAATTGATTCTCGAATCGGAACCCCCAATGGCATACTCCATCCGTGCACGGGATGAGGCTATTTGCTGGTGAAAACCCCCAGTGAATAGTGCTAACGTACGAGTCCCCCCAGTAATCCCCATTATTCTCGCAAGTTGCTTGATTGGTGTCACCATCATTACCGATATACTCCATCACAGGTATAGTATCCTCAACAGTAAGGCGAATACAAACGTCACGGCGGAACATACGATGACCATTCTGTATGCCAATGTATCCCCTTTCTACCCACGCTCCGTTATTTACTTCACCGCGAAAAGCTTCATGTGCTACTTGTTTACCCGCCTCATCATATCCAAGATCACAAGGTCCAAGTGCGGAAGCAAAAGGCAAAAGTGCGAGGGTGGCGAGGGCGGCTTTCATTTTTATGTATATATGTTAAAGGTTATACTCTTAAAATTTTGATCTTCATACGCTAACATGCGCAGCACCCACCCGCCTGGTACGCAGTGGCATCTGCCGTAGCACACACATCGACCAATGTCGCACACGAACCATCGTCGGCAGTAGCATCCGCGTTATACTCTTGGTATGTAGCATCCGTGCAGCCGAGCACGTCGGCGACGCCAGAGCAATCAACACCACATGCATCGGGTGCGAAAGGACCGTTGTCCCACCACATTGATTCTGAAGTTAGGCGAACATCAGCCTTATTTTGACCGACACCGGTACCAAGGTAATAATTATTACCGATATTTATGGTAGCACCACCAGAACATGTGTATTCAACAGCTTTGCCGCTAGTCTGCGAGTTTCCCCCCCATCCACTTGTCCATTGACCATCTAATAGATTTGTACACCCTGCACGGGTGACAGTATCAGCACAGGCACCGTCTACGAATCTGAGAATAACATTAGTTCCGTCGTCATCTGCAACCAGTATCGCTTCGACTCCGGAAGCACACGCATCGCAATCGTCATGATCTCTAGTTACAAAACTTACTATACCACCAGTGCTACCATCACTGCCTGTAAGGAGACACACCTTTGTATCCCAATTTGTAGAACCATCTCCAGGGTCTTCACTTATATCACGAAAAACGTCTTCATGTGTTTGTGCTTGAGCGGCAAGAGGCAAAAGTGCGAGGGCGGCGAGGGTGGCTTTCATTTTTTATACATATATGCATAAGGTTATACTATATTTTTTTTGTTTCTAAAACGTATCATTACATGTAGTTCCCACCGAATCGATTAAATTATCCAAGCGTGCCAGCATGGTTTGATCATTCTCATAGGTTTTCTTCAAACTGTGCAGCCCTTTGACCGACTCAGTAAGATGTGTGCGCACACTATCATTCATATGATCAAACGCAGACATGTACACGTCACGAATACGCCCGAAATCACTTTCTCTTGAGGAACCCTCCCACCACCGCTGCAACCACTCTGGAAGAAATTTACGTTTCGGTGTTATCTCAAACAACGTACGCCGTGTGTTTAATCTCTGGAAAGGTTGTAATTTCGATAAGATGCGAAGATTCACCAACGTTTCTTCCATTTGTGTATACACGGATCAACGTATATACCCATTGTGGTGAGTCAACTCCTAACCCATACACCATCCATGAACATCACACGTTTCGAACGTCATGTCGCCAGTCGGAAACCTGTGCCCGTGCTCATGGAGACTAAAACACTTCAAATTCAAATGCCCCCTTCGTGCGACCAAGTGGCGCCGATCCTTAAGCACCCAGACAAGTGCAAGTGCACAGTCACGCTCCCCGCCGCCACCATTGTGGATCTCAACCTCACTGGAAGACGTCAATGGCTACGCATACAGATGCATCCCAGTGATTCCGACGGATGGGTAGACTGTCTCTTTGAACACCTCAAGATCCCAAGACCCAAGACGGTAATGGTAAGTCGTTACCGTACAGACTTTCAAGGCAAAGTACGCGTACCACTACGACTCTTTGAACCAGACATGACACCCACGAACCATCGTTTGCGCCAAGGGGATGTCGTGCAGTGCGCCATCTCCGAACTGCGTGCCTATGAACGCGAAGGAAGACAATGTTGCGGAGAACTGTACAGAGATATGATACTCGTTAAGAAATCCAAGAAGAGAAGTCGTCCAAAGGCACCCCTGTATTTTTCAGACGGAGAATAGTATATACAATCATTATTTCCATTCTAATATGCGTATTGTGAACGTGCACAATAAAATTCGCTTTATTGCGTTTTTGCAATTGTGTGGCGTGCTATTATATGCAATGTTGTCGGAATACATTACAATGCGCAACTCCTCTTGGATGCACTGTGTACACATATTCGCACAACCAGTGCTCTTCATTTCCACGCTCTACGACATCAAAACACTCGCAAGTGTCGCATGGGTCGTCGCATGCATCGCATTTTCCGTAGACATTCTTGTAGCCTCCGTGAACGGCATCGTTATCATGCGTTGCATAGATGACATTAACGCCACATGCGTGCAACGCGTAGGCGCCTCCGTGCTCTGGTTGGCACTAGCATTGATCCACTGTATTTTTGGGTTCTTCAGCACTACTGCAGCCTACCGTGCATACGAACTGACAAGACCTCGACTCGTGTACGAGTATATTCGCATCCGTACAGTGTGTTGGTTCTTGTTTGCACAGGACACTGCATACACCCTCCTCACTTCCCCCTCCGGATTAGAATGGTTGACATTAATCCACCCTCTGGTGAACTTTGTAGGCATATGGGTAAGCTACAGAACGACGCGAGACACACTTTCACTCTACTATGCATTTGGTGTGCTTGCTGCCATCATGCTGGCACTCGACATATATGGTCTACAGCGTGCCTGGGCAGAAGATACGTTTGAAGATCATCTGGCAGTGTTGTTTTACGGTGTCTATATTTTTACAGACATCCTGCTCATGCTGTTCAGTGCAGGGCATGTCCAACAGAGTAAAAGTAAAAAAGAATAATCACACACATAATTGTCAATACCCAGTCCAAGACACGTCGTCGCGTAAGTTGACATCGAAGAGATTTCTTTAAAGAAGCAATCATACGACGTTGTGTATCGAAATCGTCTTGCAATATATCTAATTTCTCATTTAATTGTTCGTCCATATGATGTCCATTCTCCAACACTTCTTGTACCAATACTTCAATCGTGTCCAGTCGTTTGTCCACTTCGTCCAGCCTGTTCTCCACCAACCCTTTCTTCATCAGCATCTTTACAACCAACCTCATCACTATATACCGTAGCATAAATATCCCGTATACGCGCCGCTACCTCGTCCGTCACATACGGAATAAGTTTTCCGGGTTCTGCCACATAATGCTCATCGTCCAAGCGCGACAACAACTGCAACTCTGGCGCGGAGATCAACACCCGCTTTGTACAACGTTGTGCACGCGCATGATAAGGCTTTGCATGGTCTAACAAATACTCACAGTGCCGTCTGCACAACAAAAAAATATGTTGCATGTCAAAGGTCGCCTTGACGACAGGTGGACGCAAATCATGAATGCCGGGCGGAAAATACCCACAAAACACATTCCCGTTATGCGTTTCCAGTACTATTGCTGTCGGTACGCTGATGTCCACCACTGTTTCCTCCTGAATCCACAACTCTGCTTTCGGAATTTCCCCGCACAATTTTCGCATCACCTGCTGGCTGTACGTCCGTATCCGTTTTCGCTTCATCAACACAACGAGCTTTCGAAGGCTTTTCCCACACCACGTGCGTTCTGCCGCGTTTTCTGCTTACTTTGCGTTCACCCCTGCCCTCACGTTCTCTGTGCCATGCTAGAAGTTGCTCCAATGCGCTCATTTTAGTTGTAAACCAACCATATATATACCGTCTCTTTTCTTGAAAATGAAAGTGGGTGATTATCTTCAAGTGTTGGGCGAAGATGGTGAATCCTGGTACGCAGAAGTCGTCGGTGTGAAACCAGACTTGGAAGTGTATTTCATCGAACGAACCGAAGAAAACAACGGCAAAGTGTGGGGATATACGCCAGAATGGTATGTAATTCCACCAGAGAGCGTTGAGATTCATATTACAACCACCAACGTCGTGGACGCCCTCGAACAGCTAGGGTTCAGAGCAATTAGTGATTCTACATTTATTCGCATCGAGGACGAAAATTCACCCGATCTCGTGACCGCAGTACCCATTGACAACGTTCCCGACGACGACCCACTCGGCATACACCCCGAAATGAGGGACTTTATCGTGCCAGACGAAGAAGGAGAACGGTTTACACAAGCTATTCCAAACAATGATTTTGTTCGTGAAACACATGAAGCCGTCAACGCATACAACCAATGGAATCCAACCGAAGGAGAAGAAAAACGTGTGCACGATTTCATCGAACAACTTGACCAACGTGCATGCACGGACGAGTCAGCCCGGGGTCTAGAGTCTATCCCATACACACGACCACCGACGGACTATAACCATGGCTCCAGCACTTAAAAATGCCTCGCAGACGCAAAAACCTAGCTATCCGCGAAATGCGCAAGGAGCAGAACAAGACGAACCAAGTTATTCCGATCGCACCCTTCATGCGCATCGTCCAGTGCATCGCACACGAACATCACCCCAACATTCGGTTCAAAAGGGAGGCGATCGACGCACTGCACACAGACGTGGAATCCTATATTATTGAGACGTTGCACAAGGCGAACTGTCTCGCCGTGTCGTGCGGACGGCAGACGTTGACTCAGAGAGACATTAAACTACTACAAAGGCTTCAGGAGCGCTCTATCACGTAATATAACCTTCATTCTCTTTTTATATAAATGATCCCTAACCGTTGTGCCAAAACCCGTGTCCAGTTGTCCGATGATACCGTTCTCCCCGTCTACAGTTGTTTCGTGGACCGACCAGATGCCTTGTCCGAAGACCAATGGGTGCGCATGGATGATGTTTTGGTAGACACTTATTCGCGCGAAGTGCTTGGTTGGCATGATGTTGGATGGATCATGCAGGACGATACCATTCTTGCTGCCAAGGTGGAGGGAGACATAGATCCGCGCGTCGATGCGTTTGTCAAAGAAACACGTGCACTCATTGCCCAAGAACCACTGAAAGGAGAGACGAAAGAAGTTACGACCGCGCCTCAGTTGTCTGGTAGTATTCCTCAAGAATCAAAAGAGCACACTTCCACCACACCTCAGTCATTGGAAGATGCGATGGAAACACTTAGCGTGACAGATTCTACACCATAATTAAACAGGTAATTTAGGCACACTAGGACATAAATTTGCTACATACACTTTTTCATACACACCACTGCGTGCACTAACTCTAGTGGATGTAAACGAACACACACGCGCATGCCAACACTTCGCATGCCCACACTTGCACAAATTCTTACGGCGAATACCATTCATCTTGAAACACTGACAAGCACACGTGTTGAATTCACACCTACCACGCATGTTAACTAAATTCCATTACATTACACACCATATTAACAATTACAACACCCGCCACGCTGGTAGTTAATCGAGTCGGTCTCTGTGGCACAGTTCACACCCGCGCAAGTGCTGCCGTCACCGTTGGGCACGCCACAGGCGTCCGCGCAAGAGCTGTCGTCACCGTCGCATACTCCACAAGCATCGTTAACGAGTCCGCTGTTTGGAACATTGTCACACCCAGCGCAAGAGCTGTCGTCGCCGTCGCATACCCCACAAGCGTCGTTAACGAGTCCGCTGTTTGGAACATTGTCACACCCAGCGCAAGTGCTGCCGTCACCTCCGCAGACACTACACGCGTCGTCAACGAGTCCGCTGTTGGGCACGCCGTCGCATCCAGCGCAAGAGCTGCCGTCGCCGTTGGGCACGCCACAGGCGTCCGCGCAAGAGCTTCCGTCGCCGTTGGGCACGCCACAGGCGTCCGCGCAAGAGCTGCCGTCTCCGCAGCTCACCCCACAAGCGTCGTCCTGACAACATTGCTCCTCACACAGTGCCGTGGCGGGCTCATTGAGCATGGCATCGCAGAAATTAGTATCCAACTGATTACAATCTACTGGAACACAATTAATTCCTCCACTACCATCATCCTCTGGCATGCAGCTGCCGTCTCCTGCACAATCGGGAACGGTGTCGTGATTATTACAACCGCCACCAGCGCCACACACAGCCCCACATTGACCTTGGGTTATGTAAAAGCATAACCCAACAGTATCCAAATTAGCACAATTTCCTGCAGATGCTGGAACACAATTATATCCTCCCATACCATTACTCCCTATTATACAGTTGGAATTAGACCCACACTCCGTCCATACATCGAGGGTAGAACACTGCTGACCGTTGGCATTTACCAAAAGTCCAAGTCCGAGAAGTGCTGCGAGTTTCATTTTATAGAAAGTGAGCTGGTATATATAGTCAACATAATTTAATAAAATATTTGTGTATGTGGAGTGCACTCCTCGCAACAACCCTTGCCGCACACTCCATTATCCCACACCCGTACACGCATCTAACACACGCATCATGGTATCTCATGCGCAGCTTCCTAGTCCCACCCCACAAACCAATGCACTACGACGGGAAAGATATACACCCCACACCTTCATGGTACGCCTTTGCCATCGTATCCGCATCGCTTGCACTTCCTCAACCAAACCTACTCGACTACACATGGATACCGCTCGTACTCTTCTGTCTAATGGGATACAACATACCACTGTGGATACAAATTCTACAAACAAGCTTCTTCGCAGTCTACGTGCACCTACGCCCATCCTCCGCATTCGTACTCTCCATCATCTTTTGGAAACACGTGCACATGTGCCCACGCACACTCCAAGTCGCCGCCGCACTCCACGGCATACTCGCTATTTTTGAACCCCCAGGAAACCCACAATTCTTGTTTTTGTCCATCCTCGCCGCAGAATGCAAGTACCGTATGAGCGCACAACCCTACAAACAAATCTACATCCTGTGGGTCACCTCCTTTCTAGCCATGCTCTACGAGTACAGACTGCTCATACTGGCTATTCCAACACTCACCTCTTTCGCACTCGGGAAATGGATTCACCGATGGAAATACACTGACAAAGTATACAACGGAAACGGATTATATCTGATCACATCACTTACAATACCCACTCTAAAATCTCTTTAGGGGTCAAGTGAGATTTCTGCCGCACATAAAACGTGCTTACAGATATAAACGGCGTCTCATCCACCGTCAAGCACTCCCACCAACAATTATAACAAATATTACGAAACGAATGCTCGATGTACAACAACAACTCTGCACGGCATGGATCATAATGAATGTACGATAGAGCACGAAACACCGCATTCACACCAGCCATAATCCCGTTCATCGGAAATCCACTCGGCGTCTCAAACAACGAAGGAGGCAACAACGCATTAAAAGGCAACCCCATGCAGTGCGTATGCACCGCTTGAGTATACCGCTCTTCAAACAACACCCACTGCAATGTAGTGGCTATATGCAACTCCTTCGCCGTTACCTTAGGTTTTACTATTTTACGTAACTCATGCACCTGTTTCGCGTTATCTAACATCTCTTTATCGTACAACACTTGACTACATCGCGCTAAACCATGCATAGTCCAACACCATAAACACCAATTCATTCACCATATCTCGCGCACCTTATTCTGAATACGGCGCTGCATAAACGCATACCCCGATGAATCCCAACCTTTTGCTACCACCCACGCCTTCATCGTCTTCAACGCATCATGCTGGTCCAACGTAAACCACTCAGACGAATTCGAATCACCCCACTCTTCT
>CEUA01066559.1_pt1 | contig 11363 bp, 11 predicted proteins | sample 361541 | NCBI WGS metagenome assembly CEUA01 (sample SAMEA2623079, study PRJEB7988) | marine metagenome | isolation source: saline water (ENVO:00002010), including
GAGATTCCTCTGATACTGGAGATTCCTCTGATACTGGAGATTCCTCTTCGGCTAGAGTGTCCTGTGCTGATCCCTTAGTTTTAAGAGATGTTTTTCCAAATTTCTTGTAAAACTTATCTACACGTCCAGCAGTATCAACTAATTTCATTTTTCCTGTATAAAATGGATGTGAAGAACTACTAATCTCTCTTTTAATCAAAGGATATTCTGCACCATCAATTTTAATAGTTTCTTTTGAATCAGCACATGATTTAGTTATAAAAGTGTCCCCATTAGACATATCTTTAAATACAACTAATCTATAATTATCTGGATGGATATCTTTTTTCATAATAATATTTCCTTTAAAAGGAATGCAAATTTAATATAATCCAATTGAATCACGAAAATTATTGCAATAATTTAATTTTTTTATCGATTATTAAAATGTTAAATTATATTTTTATCAATTAATATACTTACATGATCAAAAAAATATTTTTTCTTCTTTTGCTAATAATAGTATTCTCATGCAAAAAAGAAAACATTAACAATTCAGAAGGCGATTTTTTATATTTTTCAACAGATACTCTACTATTTGACACTGTATTTACAACTGTAGGATCTGCTACAAGATATCTAAAAATATATAACAATTATAATACTGACATTAATATCACTTCAATTAAGCTGGGTGAAGAATCCAACTCCTCTTTTAGATTAAATATCGATGGAGAATCAAGCTCTACAATAGAGAACATATTCCTAAGAAGCAATGATAGCCTATATATTTTTGCAGAAGTAACGATTGACCCAAATAATCTTAATGGAGCTTTTATTGAAACAGATTCTATTGTTTTCACATACCAAAATCAAGTACAATACGTAAATCTCACTGCTTGGGGAAGAGATGCATACTTTCATTCTGGAATTCCAGATTATCAACAATATAGTCCTGAATCTGAAAATTTTTCTTCTATGCAGTATTGTGATTTTTTTGATTGCAATAGTCCAGGTTTTCCAGAATCATATATAGGTGAATCGTTTTATTATTACTCTGTTCATGAAAATACAATATGGAAAAATGATAAACCCCATGTAATATATGGTGATGTAATAGTAGAAGATGGTGCTATTTTAACTATGGAAGCAGGTTCAGAAATATATCTCCATAATAAATCATGGTTAGTAGTAAGTGCTAATAGCTCAATCTACTCAATAGGCACATTAAATAATGAAATTAAATTTTCAAGTGATCGTTCTGATAGCCATAGTTTAACAAATTATGCAAATACACCAGGACAATGGGGTAAAATATGGATCCTACCAGGAAGTATAGATAATCAATTTGATTATACACTCATGAAAAATGGGAAAATTGGAATACAGGTAGACGGTGTTAATGATATTAGCACATTACCTGCAGAACCAATATTAACTATAAAAAATTCACGCATACACAATATGTCGAGTATTGGTATACTAGCACAAGGGAGTAAAGTATATGCAGAGAATTTACTTATATCAAACTGTGGACAACACTTGTTAGCATTAAATATTGGTGGTGAATATGAATTTAAACATTGCTCCTTTATAAATTCATATCCATTTGCAAGACAAACAACTAGTATATTTTTAAATAATTACTATGAAGACACAAAAGGAAGTATTCAAAATCGCGATCTCATAAAAGCCTCTTTTGGTAACTGCATAATCGATGGAAACATGGAAACAGAAATTCTCTTTGACAAATCTGAAAATGCTATATTCAACTACACACTCGATCATTGTCTCTTAAAATCAAGTATAGATTATTGGAAAGATTGGATCAATGATGAAAGCGATCAAGTTATACTAATAAATAATAACACGAATTGTGGTATTGTTAATTTTAATCAAACTGATCTAACGACAATTAAATCTGACTTTTTTCTGTCAGAAAACTCAATAGCAATAGATGTCGGGTCAATACAAATTGCAAATGAAGTTCCATATGACGTAGAGAATAACCTAAGAACTAATAATCCCGATATTGGTTGGGCTGAGTATCAATAGATTCATTTGTTGTAATAAATTTCATAACATCTAATCTATCTGGACAATCATATAATGTTGGTTTCTGACACAATCCAAACGGAATTGTATTTTTAATAACACTATCTTTTGAAACAATACATTGAATTTGATCGCTATAATCTACCAATAAACTATCTAAAGCTTCAAGGCTATCATAATACTCATAATATAAAACAGAAATGGGGGAATCTAGTGCATTAGAGTGAACGAGTAATAAATTATCAAAATCAATATAATCTATATTATTCATTACATGTAACGTTTTTTGATATTTATAATTATCCATATACTGACTAATAGGTTTAAAATAATGATAATTCTCAAATACTTCTTTGATTTTATCAAAATTAAAATTTACAGGAACAAATAATTTGGATACACTTCTGCATCCTAAACCAAAATATGTATAAACATCATTAGCTAAATTACTGTAATCATTTACTGATTCAAAACCATTAAGAATAGCAACACTTGTTCTATTACCTCGAATAATCTTTTTAAGATTTGAATACTTATATTGGAAATAATTGGCGCTATTATCACTACCAGTTGCAATTAATAAATCAATATTTTCAATATTCTTTTCAAAAAATATATAATGCCTAAAATTAGAATTCAATTCTAATAAAATAGATGCTAAATAAGGCAGTAAAATCTTATTAGATGACGATAATTGTCCTATAAAAATATTGCCTGACAATAAAATACAGAGAAAGTCAAAAAAGCCAACCAATGGAATATTACTAGATACTATTACTCCTATTCTTTTATTCTGATCAATAATTTTATATGAATTAATCCACGAAGACAATAATTTAGAATCAATCATTTGAGATAATGCAGATAATGAAAATTTAATATTATTAGGTGTGAACCAAGAGTTATTATGATAAGCACGTTGTATTGTCTCATTAATAACATTCATCTTTTCAGGATGTCTACAAATTACACCCAATTTCTTAAAAGCATCAAGTCTATCTTTTAAAATCATGATTTATTTTTAATTGAATTAACTTATATTTGAATCCTAAAGTAGTAAATCAATATGGCAATTAAAATAACTGATGCATGTATTAATTGTGGAGCGTGTGAGCCAGAATGTCCTAATACAGCTATTTATGAAGGGGGTATGCCCTGGAATATGGCAGAAGGAACATCTGTAAAAGGAGGATTTAAACTAATGTCAGGGAAAGAAATAGATGCTCAAGAAAATTTGAATCCAATCAGTGATGAATTTTACTACATATCACCTGATAAATGTACTGAGTGTCAAGGATTTCATGAAGAACCACAATGTGCCGCTGTTTGTCCAGTAGATTGTTGTATACCAAATGAAAATATTGTGGAAAGTGAGGCAGAACTATTAAAAAAACAAAAAAAAATGCATCCAGAATCATGATACAAAAAAGAATATTATTTATTTACTTATTTATGATTTTTACTACTTTAATCTCTCAAGAAACTAATCTCGAAGAATCAGAGAAAAAAATTAGTGCATTAGCCAAAGTAATCCTAAATGGAGAGAACGATTCTATCAAAAATGATGCAAATGATCAGCTAAATAAATATTTGCTAGAAATCATACAAGAAAAAGAAGCCTACAGATATCCATTCAACAATACAGAACATGTTTCTGTATTACAACCAAAAAATAAAGCATTTAAACTATTCACTTGGTTTGTTCCATACCTAAATGGGGGGGTTGATTATTATGGTATTATTCAAATATGTAACAAACGTGGTAAAAAGTGTCATATTTATCATCTTAAAAAAAGCACAAATTTAACACACCAGGATTTATATACTGAGCTTAAGTATGATCAGTGGTATGGATGTTTATATTACGACATAATACCTATTAAAATTAATAAAGAAAACTACTACACATTATTAGGTTGGGATGGAAGCAATACCACAACTACAAAAAAAATTATTGATATTATAAAAATCGATAAAAGTAAAAAACCGATTTTTGGAGCGAATATATTTAATAATAATAAACATCGAGTTTTAATTGAATATTCAAGTCAACATCCTGTATCACTTCAATATGATGATGAACTTGAATATATTGTATTTGACCACCTTGAGCCAATAGATGGTATCTCTAAAGATAATTTTAGTTTATATGCAACTAATTTAAGTTATGACGTATTTAGAAAAACAGAATTTGGCTGGGAATTAGAAGAAAATATTTACCTAAATAATGTAAAATGAAAATACACAATTTTAGTGCTGGACCATCGATATTAGAAAAAAATGTAATAAAAAAAGCATCACAATCAGTTTTGGATATTAATAATAGTGGCTTGTCAATTTTAGAGATTTCACATCGTAGTCAAGATTTTATAAACATCATAGAAGAAGCTCAGCAACTTGTAAGAGAACTGTTAAATATAAATAATGAATATGAAATTCTATTTTTACAGGGGGGGGCTAGTTTGCAATTTTACATGTCTGCGTTGAATTTTTCCAATAAAAATAGTATTGCTGCCTATATTGATACAGGGACTTGGTCAAAAAAAGCAATACTCGAAAGTGAAAAAGTAGGTCAAACTATTACACTAGCATCCTCAAAGGATAAACAATACTCCTATATTCCAAAAGTTATTACTACAGATCAAAAAATTGATTACTTACACTTCACTAGCAATAATACTATTTACGGGACTCAATTTCACTCATTCAAAGAATTAATACAAATTGCAAAGAAAAATAAAGCAAAATTAATCTGTGACATGTCCTCTGATATTTTTAGCAGAATCATTAATGTAAGTGATTTTGATCTTATATATGCAGGAGCACAAAAGAATCTTGGACCAGCTGGCGCTACATTAGTGATCATAAAAAAAACAGCTATCCAAAACAACAAAGAACTACCAACTTACTTAAATTATAAGACACATGTTGATAAAAAATCCATGTTTAATACGCCTCCTGTATTTTCAATATATGTAGCAATGCTAACATTAAGATGGTTAAAAGAATCTGGTGGTATAAAAAATGTAGAAAAACGAAATCAAGAAAAAGCCAAACTACTATATGATGAAATCGATAGAAATCCTTTATTCTTTGGTATGGTTAATCACGAAGATAGATCAAATATGAATGTGACATTTAATTTGAAAAATGATCATCATAAACCTATATTTGAAAACATGTGCCAAGAAGGAGGTATTAAAGGGATACATGGCCATCGTTCTATAGGTGGATATAGAGCATCTATTTACAATGCATTAGATATAGAAAGTATCTGTTTTTTAAATGATATAATGAAAAAACTTGAAATAAAAATATAATGACTAAAACAATATTAATTAATGATGGTATATCCCAAATTGGGAAACAGCAATTAATTGAAGCCAAATTTAATGTGATCGATGAACATATTGAACAAAATAAACTAATTGAATTTATTAATTCTAAACAAGTTTCTGCTATCATAGTAAGAAGTGCTACAAAAATTAGAAAAGATATTATTGATAATTGTCCTTCAATAGAATTAATAGGTCGCGGGGGTGTGGGAATGGATAATATTGATGTGGAATATGCAAGAAATAACAATATACATGTTATTAATACGCCAAATGCTTCTTCTTCTTCTGTAGCTGAATTAGTTTTTACTCATTTATTTAGTATGGTTAGAAATATATATCATTCTAATAGAACTATGCCGTTAGAGGGTGATTTAAATTTTAAAAAATTAAAAAAACAATACTCAAAAGGAGTAGAATTAAAAGAAAAAAAAATAGGAATAATCGGCTTTGGAAGAATTGGTCAAGAAGTTGCTAAAATAGGGCTAGGCATAGGAATGAATGTTGAATTTTATGACCCAAATATTAATTTTCAAAAAATTACTATTGATTTTTACAACAAAAAGACTGTTGATTTTGAATTAGAAAAAACTGATTTTAATGAATTATTAAGCAAATCTGATATTATTACGGTACATATACCAAAACAAAAACAGCCACTGATCAATACCAAAGAACTTGAAAAAATGAAAAAAGGCTCTTTTATTATTAACACTTCAAGAGGAGGTGTGATCAATGAAGCGGATTTAATCAATAAATTAAATGATCGGCATATTCAATGTGCAGCACTAGATGTATTTGAAAATGAACCAAATCCTAAATTAGAATTGTTAATGAATGAACATATTTCACTATCACCACATATTGGAGCATCAACACTAGAAGCTCAAAATCGTATTGGAATAGAATTAGCTGAACAAATAAAAAAGATTTTAAATGGTTAAAATTAGTGCGTTTCAAGGAATAATTCCAGCAATTCAATTTATTTCTCAAGTACCAACTCAACCGTATTCAAATTACTCAATAACGCAGATAGAATCTGAAATCAAAAATAATCCATATAGTTTTTTAAATATTATTTCAAATAAAAAAAGTAGCAATCGAAAAGAGCATCTACTAAAGATTAGAAAAAAAATTAATGATTTTAAAGAAAAAAAAATCCTCATAAAAAATAAAAAAGAAAGTCTATATATCTATCGGCAAACTAATGAAAACCATAGTTATACAGGATTAATTTGTTCAATTTCATTAAAAGATTACGCAGATAAAAAAATTAAAGCACATGAAAAAACCATTAGAAATAGAGAGTTATTATTCTCTGAATATTTAAAAACAACTAAAATATATGCAGAACCTGTTCTTATAACAGCTAAAACCAATTTAGCTAAATTATATGAAAAACATATTCAAAAGAAAGAATTCGGCAATTATGATTTCTACACCAAGGATGAAATAAGGCATCAGATTTGGGAAATTAAAGAAAAGGATGAAATTAAAGATATAATTACCTTTTTTCAACAAATAGAAAACCTATATATAGCAGATGGTCATCATCGACTTGCTTCATCACTAAGAAACAATAAAAATGCTATGTGTTTAGCATACATTGTCTCAAGAAATGAGCTTCAAACTTTTCCATTTCATCGCAAAATTACAAATATTAAAAAACCTAATGATTTAATTAAAAGAATAAATAGTCTTTTTAATATGAACATAATAAAATCACCGAAGAATAATAGTGGAAAAATACAATTTTACATGAATCACAAATGGTATGAAATAGAATTTAACAAAGATCAAGAAACGCAATTAGTAGAGAGCCTATTAGTGTCAAAATTATTAAAAAATATACTGACACCTATTTTTAACATAAAGGATGAACGAAGAAATAAAAATGTACACTTTATTCCAGGAAATCAGAATATTAAGTCAACCATTAAAAACCTCAAAAACAACGATTGTTTATTCTTTATGAACAGAATAAATATGAATAATATACTTGCAATCGCAGATAAAAATAAAACCACGCCTCCAAAAAGCACATTTATATTACCTAAGCTTCCTAGTGGATTAATAATGATGGAATTAATATGAAAATTGAGTCTAATATTAAGAATATAAGAAAAAAAGCAAAAGATGCGGAATTAATAGTTGTAACAAAGTATCAAACTATAGATAATATTAAAAAAGTTTATCAACTTGGAGAAAGACAATTTGCTGAAAATAAAGTACAAGATTTAATTAAAAAAAGAGAAGAATTAGCCAGTGACATCAAATGGCATATGATTGGTCACTTACAAAAAAATAAAGTTAAATTTATTGCACCTTTTATATATATGATTCAATCTGTAGATAGTGTTGATTTGTTGAAAAGAATAAATCAATATGCAAACAAAAATCAAAGACAAATCAATTGCTTAATTCAAATAAAAATTGCACAAGAAGTATCGAAATTTGGCTTTTGCATCGACTCCGCACGTCAATTATTATATTCAAATTATTTAGAAGAATATCCACATGTCAATATTTGTGGTATAATGGCTATGGCCACCTTTACCAATAACAAGGAACAAATCAAACAAGAATTCCAGTCATTAAGAAAAATAAAAAAGCTCATTAAACAACCGAATTCAATACTATCAATAGGGATGAGTCATGATTATGACATTGCTGTTAAATCAGGATCAAACATGATTAGATTGGGGTCTGCTATTTTTCAATAATTATCGATTTAAATTATTAAGATAATCATTAACATTTTTATTAATTCGATCTAATATACTAGTATTATCTGCTTTCTTAAATTCATGACCGGTAATATGATTATATAACTCAACATACCTATTAGAAACCGATTCAATAAAATCATTTGATAAGTGTGGAATTGATTGGCCTTCTTTTCCTTGAAAACCATTCTCTATTAACCATTCTCTAACAAATTCTTTAGATAATTGTTTTTGACCTTCTTCTAAATCTTGTCTTTGTTTATAACCATCTAAATAAAAATATCTAGAAGAATCAGGTGTATGTATTTCATCTATAAGAACAATTTTTCCATATCTATTTTTCCCAAACTCATACTTAGTATCTACTAATATTAAACCTTTACTTTCAGCAAACTCCGTGCCTCTATTAAATAATTCTTTTGTTTTTTTCTCTAAAAACAGATAATCCTCTTCATCAACAAGACCGGTTTCAATAATTTCTTCTCTAGAAATATCTTCATCATGGCCTTGATCAGCTTTTGTAGTTGGTGTAAGAAGTGGTTCTGGAAACCTATCATGTTCTTTCATACCATCAGGCATAGTCTGACCACACAATACCCTTTTACCACTTTTATACTCTCTCCAAGCATGACCTGTTAAATATCCCCGAATTACCATTTCGACTTTAAATGGAACACAATACTCTCCAACTGTCACTACTGGGTCAGGTGAGGATAATTTCCAATTATCAATAATATCAGAAGTGAAATCTAAAAAATTAGTAGCTATTTGATTTAAAACTTGACCTTTATAGGGAATACCAACAGGCAAAACAGTGTCAAAAGCAGAGATTCTATCTGTGGCGATCATAACTAGTATATCATCACCTACTTTATAAACATCTCTAACCTTGCCTTTATATAATTCTTTTTGATTTGGGAATTCAAAATTTGTGGTTGTTATTGTTTTATTATTCATAGTATTTATTTTTTATATGCCTTAATAATCTGTTTTACTAATTTATGTCTTATAACATCATCTTCATCAAATTTAATGAAACCAATGTTTTTTATATCATTTAAAATTGTACTAGCATGTATTAATCCTGATTTTTGATTTCGCGGTAGATCAACCTGAGAAATATCACCACACACAATAAATTTAGCTGAAGGCCCCATACGAGTTAAAAACATCTTCATTTGCTCAATTGTTGTGTTTTGTGCTTCATCTAAAATAATAAATGCATTATCTAAAGTTCTACCCCTCATAAATGCTAAAGGAACTATTTCAATCACGTTGTTATTTAAATAAGAATTTAATTTTTTTTCCTCAAAAATATCATTTAATGCATCATAAAGTGGACGCATATAAGGACTCAATTTATCATATAAATCACCTGGCAAAAAACCCAAGTTTTCTCCAGCCTCAACTGCTGGGCGTGTCAATATAATCTTCTTGAATTGTTTTTCTTTTAATGCTTTTGAAGCTAAAACAATTGCAGTATAGGTCTTACCTGTACCAGCTGGTCCAAGAACAAATAATAGATTCTTTACATATGACAATTGAATCATTTTTTTTTGGTTGATTGTTTTGGGCTTAATTAAATTCCCATTTCTTCCAGTAAGTTGAAAATCAACATCAATAAATTTGTTTGTTAAATCATTACTCATCAATTTTTGAAGATCCTTGTTATTTAAATATTCATTTTTTTTAACATAGTCAATAATATCTAAAAATATTTTTTTGATTTTTTTGACACCTCCTTCTTCACCCTCGAATATTATTTCTATCCCTCTTGCTACAATTTTTATCTCAGGAAAATAAGACTGAATTAAATTTAGCTTCTCATTTTCTTCCCCATAAATTTCAAGTGGATTTGTGGAATTTAAAATAATCTTATCTTTAAACATCTATCTACTAATATGATGATTAAATATATATAAAAAATTAAGTATTTTACACTTAAAATAGAATATAATTAGACTAATTTTAAAGTATGAACATAATCACTCTCACCTCTGACTATGGAACTAAAGACTTCTTCATTAGTGCTATTAAAGGTTGTATTTTATCTGAATTAGAAACTGCTAACATTATAGATATATCTCATGAAATCACTCCATTTCATCTCACCGAATGCGCATATATTATAAAAAATGCATATAAAAACTTTCCTAAAAAAACTGTTCATATTATAGCATTAGACACTGAAAAAAGCAAACATAATCGGCATATTGCAGCATACATTGATGGACATTACTTTATCACTTCCGATTCTGGTTTACTATCATTGGTTTTTCCACATATTCAAGCACAAGAAATAGTTGACATAAATATATCGGGCGATTATGAAACTGAACTATTTCCAACAAAAGATGTTTTTGTAAAAGCAGCATGTCATATATTACGTGGTGGACAATTAAACGTGTTAGGCAAAAATATTGAACACTTAAAGTCTTTTATAACACCTATCCCCTCTGAAATAAATAATGGAGAAGCTATCGTGGGTGAGGTGATTTATATTGATAGATTTGGTAATCTAATCACTAATATTGAAAGAGATTTTTTTAATCAAAAAAAAAGTCAAAGAAATTTTGTTATACATTTACCAAGAGGTAATAAAATAAATAAAATTGATAGAACGTATAGTGATGTGAAAGAGTCTGAAATTGTTATATTGTTTAATTCTTCTTTATTACTCGAAATTGCTATAAATCGTGCAGATAAAAATGCTAAAAGTGGCGCCAGCACCTTATTGGGGATAAAAACAGGAGATCAAATTATTATTAATTTTTTAACATAAAAATGATGAAGAATGTTTGCTATTTATAAAAAAGAAATGAAAGTATTTTTCACAACTCTAGAGGCATACATTGCAATAAGTGTGTTTTTTATTTTAAATGGATTGATTTTATGGTATATACCTAGTGATTTTAACATATTTTACAATAATAAAGCCACATTACTACCATTTTTTTCAATTGCACCTTGGGTTCTTTTATTTTTAATACCCGCAATAACCATGAAAATGGTAAGTTCTGAGATAATACAACGCACTCATTTAATTTTATTTACAAAGTCAGTAAAAAAATCAGAAATAATTGGTGCTAAATTTTTAGCTAGTTTCACTATTGGAATAATAGCTATTCTTCCAAGTTTAGTGTTTGTGTATTCCATTTATCATCTAAGTAATCCCATCGGGAATATCGATCAAGGTGAATTAATTGGTTCATATATTGGAATGACTCTATTAGTGGCTTTATATAGTTCGATTGGAGTGTTTTGTTCC
>CEUA01030838.1_pt1 | contig 11338 bp, 9 predicted proteins | sample 361541 | NCBI WGS metagenome assembly CEUA01 (sample SAMEA2623079, study PRJEB7988) | marine metagenome | isolation source: saline water (ENVO:00002010), including
ATGCTCTACCCCTGAGCTACACTCGCAATTAAGGGGAGCAAATTTAACTAAATAATCTATACAACAAAAAGAAAAACTAATTTCCTAATATTTTTTTAATCTCATTCAATTTCAGTAATGCCTCTAATGGGGTTAATGAATTGATATCCAGAGTGCTTAAGTCTAATTTTATCTGCTCTAATTTAGGGTCTTCCAAACCAAAGAAACTCAATTGCATATCATTCTGCAAAGCTACAGCATCAATGCTGCTTTTCTTACCTCTATCCGATTCAAGTTGTTTTAATATTATTGAAGCATTTTTTACAATTTTATTGGGTATTCCAGCCATTTTCGCAACATGAATACCAAAGCTATGCTCACTTCCTCCCTCCTTTAATTTACGAATAAAGATAATCCTTTTTCCACTTTCTTTTACTGATACATTATAATTTTTAATGCGATTAAAATGCTGTGTCATATCATTAAGTTCATGATAATGAGTAGCAAATAATGTTTTAGCTTTTGTAGAATGTTCATGTAAATATTCAGCGATTGCCCAAGCAATTGAGACCCCATCATACGTACTCGTCCCCCTTCCTATTTCGTCTAATAAAATCAAACTCTTCTCTGATAAATTATTTAATATACTTGCAGTCTCATTCATTTCAACCATAAAAGTAGATTCCCCTAAAGAAATATTATCGGAAGCCCCCACTCTAGTAAATATTTTATCAACGATACCTATCTCTGCAGCAGCTGCAGGAATAAAACTTCCAATCTGAGCCATTAATACAATCAATGCAGTTTGTCTCAATAGTGCTGATTTTCCCGACATATTAGGGCCAGTTATCATCATTACTTGTTGCGTCCTTCTATCTAAAAAAATATCATTAGGGATATAAGGATCTTCTACAGCTAATTGGCGTTCAATTACTGGGTGCCTACCTTGTTTTATAACTAAAGTAGAGCCATTATTTACAATTGGTTTACTATAATTATGTCTTTTCGCTATTGAAGAAAGACTAAGCAAGCAATCCAACTGAGAAATCAAATAAGCATCTGATTGTATAGGCTTAATATATGTCAAGATACTTTGGACTAATTCATTATATATCTTAGTTTCAATATTAGATATTTGATCCTCTGCACTTAAAATTTTATTCTCATAATCTTTTAACTCCTCAGTAATATATCTTTCGGAACCCACCAATGTTTGCTTCCTGATCCAATCTTCAGGAACTTGTGATTTAAACCTATTTCTCACCTCTAGATAATACCCAAACACATTATTAAATGATATCTTTAAGGAAGAAATCCCTGTTTTCAGAATTTCTCTTTTAAGCATTTTATCTAAAAAAAATTTTCCAGAGTCTTGTATTGATCTCAACTCATCAAGCTCAGGATCCAATCCAAATTTTATTACATTACCTTTGTGTAATAATATAGGGGGATTATCCGCTATAGTGTTTTCAATCTGCTTACTTATTTTCTCACACACATCAATACTATTAACAATATCCTTAAGAGCTTTTACAGATGATTTGCCACAAACTTTCTTTATAGGCTTAAGTGCAGTTAAAGCATTTTTTAAATTTAAACATTCCCTTGGATTTATTCTTAAAGTTGCAACCTTTGATATTAACCTCTCTAGATCCCCAATAATAGTTATCTCGTTTGAAAGTATTTCCGAAATATCATTATCCAAGATAAGTTCTTCCACTATTTGATGCCTTTTGATAATTTGGTTTTTATCCTTTAAGGCAAGCGCTAACCATCTTCTTAACATTCTGCTTCCCATTGCCGATTTAGTGTCATCAAGGATGTCTATTAGAGTTACCGCTCCTTCATTAGACGAATAAAATAACTCCAAATTCTTAATGGTAAATCTATCCATCCAAACATACTTATCTTGTTCAATTCTTCTAATTCCTAATATATGTTGTGTAAGATGATGATGCGTTTCATTTAAGTAATGTAAAATAACTCCTGCGGCAATAATCCCATCTTGCAATTCTGCAATTCCAAAACCTTTTAATGAGGTTGTGTTAAATTTTTTATTAAGCAATTCATTAGCATAATCACTAGTAAACACCCAATCATCAAGACCAAAAATATAGAATGAATTACCAAAATCCTCTTGAAATGCTTTTCGTTTATTTTTCTGATAAATCACTTCTTTTGGATTTAAACTTTGTAAAAGTTTATCTATATAATCTTTATTGCCTTCTGCAACTAAAAACTCGCCTGTAGAAATGTCTAAAAAAGAAATTCCTATATTATTTTTTGTATAACAAACTGATGCTAAGAAATTATTCTTCTTGTTTTCAAGTGTAAGTTCATTATACGAAACGCCAGGAGTTACAAGCTCTGTTACACCTCTTTTTACAATCCCCTTTGATTCTTTAGGGTCTTCAAGTTGATCGCAAATTGCAACTCTCTCGCCTGCCCTCACCAATTTTGGAAGGTACGTATCCAAAGAATGATGAGGAAACCCTGCTAATTCAGTTTTAGAATCGCCATTATTTCTAGCAGTCAGAACTATATCTAATATATTAGATGCTTTTATAGCATCTTCACCAAATGTCTCATAAAAGTCTCCCACCCTAAATAATAATAATGCTTCTGGATGCTTTAACTTTATAGCATTATACTGCAACATTAACGGGGTAACCTTGTTTTCTTTTTTCTTCTTAGCTATCAAAAATTTATTATTTAATTTTGCAACAAATATAAGTGATGAAGAAGCTAAAAAACAAAGAATTACAAAGAATAACAATAGAAGAATTTAAATGTGTAAAAAAAACACCAATTACCATTGTACTTGATAATGTAAGAAGCGCATTAAATGTTGGGTCTATATTCCGTACTGCTGATGCATTTCTAATTGAAAACATTATTTTATGTGGTATTACTACAACTCCTCCAGACAAAGGAATAAGAAAAGTGGCACTTGGTTCAACAAATTCTGTTAATTGGCAATTTGAAGAAAACACTCTTGATGCCATATCAAAGTTAAAAAAAAATGGATACCATATCATAGGTGTTGAACAAACTGATGAATCAGCAGAACTAAACAACTTCAAACTGAATAATCAACCAATTGCAATTATTATGGGCAATGAAGTTCATGGGGTTAGCCAGGATGTAATAGATATTTGTGATGAAGTAATAGAAATCCCTCAGTTTGGAACAAAACATTCTTTAAATGTATCAATAAGTGCTGGGATTGTAATTTGGGAATTATGGAAAAAATACAACGAAGTTAATTCTTACTAATCTTAAAATTAGTTCCTAAAGAATAAAACATAAACATATCCTTATTGTTTTGAACCTTTGCATCCCACTTGTCAGTATTCCCGTATCTACTAGTTACAGAAAAATCAATATCTATCCTTTCTGAAACATTATATTTTGAGATAATACCAAACAATAAAACCCTCTCTGTAACATTATCATTTTCGACTGTACCAGCATTTTCAAAATTATTTTGCCAATTCCATTCATAACCATAACTATTAATGAAATTTTCTGTATCTACCTCTCTTCTTAAAGATCTAAACATATTTAACCCAACACCCATTTTAAAGAGAAAATCTATCTTCTGCCACTGCGGTCTTCTTTCTTCTATATTCTCATCAAATATCATAGATAGATTCAGAACATAATTAAGATCTAACTCTATAAATTCCATCTGAAAACTCTCGCCATTCTTAGAATTTAATAACGGTCCCTCAAGAAGAGTATAGCTAGATGAAAAATCTTTTCCAGAAGTACTCCCCTTAATTAATCCCAACTGCAAGAGATGCTTACGGTTCTTAATAGGCGCCTCTAAGTGGACTGAATATGCTTCGCTTAAGCTTCCCTTTTCCATAATATCTCCATAAAAACTAGTTATCCCAAAAGCAAATCTCAGGCTATATTTATTAAACAATGAAGAGTCAGCAAAACTACTATTTAAAATATTAGGTTCTAATTGGATTGTTCTTTTTGTGAATATATTCTCAGCTGAGATTGAAGTTGAAAATACCACAAAAAAAAACATCAAAATTGTACTTTTTATTCTCATAGCTTAAATTTAAAATGATTGGTAAATTTAACAAAAAAAATTATATGAATCTTACTAACAATTAATGTGTAAAAAGTAGTATAATCACTAAAAAAAACCATGTATTTTTTTTTACATTTGCGTTAATTATAAACATAATACTAAATAGAAATGGGAACTTCAAAAATCTTTTACATTCTCCTTGCCACGGCATTCATAAGTAGTTGCGGGTTACATACAATGTCTAATAAATACGAAACTGTCAGTTTTACAACTACTCCAAAAACATTAGAAACCCATGCAGGAAAGGTTTCTCTATCGTTAGACGCATCATTTGGAGAAAAATATTTTGCAAAAAAAGCAACTGTTGATTTTACGCCTGTTTTAGTGTATGCTGGGGGGGAAACAGCTTTTAAAACAATAACAATACAGGGAGAAGAAGCAACAGGTGGAGAAGCAACAATTTTTAATTCTACTGGTGGGAAATTTAAGTATCAAGATGCTATCTCTTACTCTGAAGAGATGAGTAACTCTACGTTAGAGCTAAGAGCCGTTGCAAAACTCAATGAAAAAGAAAAAATACTAGGACCAATAAATATAGCAAACGGAGTAATCTCAACATCTACAAGATTACAGGATAACGAAGATTTAGCAAATAACAATCATGGCTATGAACATGAAACGATACTTGAGGAGTCTGCTACCATTTATTTTCTAGTAAATCAATCAAATATAAGGCCAACAGAGAAGAGTGATGAGGATATTAAATCTCTAAAAACATTTGCTAAAAATGGCTACAAAACACATTCCATCAACATTATTTCTTACGCCTCACCAGAAGGATCTGTGAATACAAATGATAATGTTTCTGAAAAAAGAATGAGAAGCACCGTCAATTATACTAAACGTTTATTAAGATCTTTAAAACTTGATGGAGCTAAAGATGAGGAACTATATACTGAAACATCAGTTGGTGAAGACTGGGAAGGATTTGAAAGTTTAGTAAACGTTTCAGACATAAAAGACAAAAACAGAATAAATAGAATTGTTAACTCTATTGCAGATGTTGATGTCAGAGAACAACGAATTAGAGATCTTGCTGAGATTTATGATGCAATTAATGATAATGTCTTGCCGCAATTAAGAAAAGCTACAATCATCATTAGATCCTATGAGCCAAAAAGAACCGATGAGGAGATTGCGCTTTTGTCAACAACAAAACCAGTAGAATTAGACGTAAAAGAATTATTGTTCTCAGCAACTCTAACAGATGATGAGATTACACAAACTACTATTTACAATAAAGCAGTTGAAATACATAATGACTGGAGAGGCTATAATAATATTGCATGTATGTATTTAACTAAAGGAGACCTTAAAAATGCCGCAAATTTTCTAGAGAAAGCTGAAAAAATACAAAAAGGACCAACAAATGACATCTTAACAAATAAGGGTATTATTGCTGCTAGAAAAGGAGACTTAACAACAGCTCAAAAGTTATTTGACCAAGCAAAAACAACTGAAAAAAATCAAGCTATCTTAGATATACGACAAGCAGAATATGCAAAGGCAGCAAGGTTCTTTAAAAATCAAAATTCACATAATGCCACATTGGCAATGTTATTAAATGGAACAAATAGTGTTAGATGCAATGAATCAACCGCTGCCTGTCATTATCTTAATGCAATTGCTTCCGCAAGATCAGCAAATAATGAGGGAGCAATTAGTAGCTTAAGTAAGGCAATTAACTTAGACCAATCTTATAAAGTTGAAGCTATTAATGATTTAGAGTTTATTAACTTAAAATCTAATGACTCTTTTATTGAACTGACAAAATAGCAGAACTTGAAATGAGTTGAAAAAGCCAAAAAACACTAAATATATTTTCTGCAGTTATTTAACCAGAGTTAAAACTTTATGATGTATTCCTTTTTTGTAAGACAGATTTAACATATCTTTTATTGATTTATAAGTACTGGTATCCGCAACAAAATCAACTTGAGATATATCTAATAGCAGGACAGGAAAATCATCTTGTTTCTTAAGGAAATCAAGATATGTATCTTGAATATCTTTTAAATATGCCTTAGAAATATTTTTCTCAAAATATCTACCTCTCTTCTTAATATTACTTTGTATCCTGTCAACATGAGCATACAAATATATTACTAGATCAGGTTTTGGCAAAGAGGAGAACATAATATCAAATAGTCTATTAAAAAGCTGTATTTCATCATGTTTAAGATTATTTTTCGCAAATAACTTTGATTTCATAAAAAAATAATCTGATATCATATGAGGCTGGAACAAATCTTGTTCTTTTAACTTCTTAAGCTGATGATATCTTTCCGCCATGAAAGAAAGTTCTAATGCAAAGGCATGTTTTGCTGGATCTTCATAAAACTTTGGTAAAAATGGATTGTCAGCAAATGACTCAAGTATCAATCTAACTTCATATTCAGCAGAAATCATACTTGCTAAGGTTGTTTTACCACTACCAATATTTCCTTCAATTGCGATATATTTATATTTCATATTCAATAACTTTTTCTGTATCAGTTGAATCAATAAATAACTCGGAAATGGTTTTGTTATATTTTGGATGAATAAAATCTGATGCAATTTCGTTCAACGGTACAAGTACAAAGTTCCTTTCGTGCATATGCTTATGAGGTATACATAGATGAGCAGATTCATAGATCTCATCATTAAAAAAAATAATATCAATATCAATTAGTCTCTCGCCCCATTTTTCAATCCTAACTCTGCCTAAATCATTCTCAATTTTTAATATAGCATATAAAGTTTCTTCAGCTGAAAACAAGGTTCTAACTACAACTATCTGATTTAAATAATTTTGTTGGCCATCAACTCTCCAAGGTGTGCTTTCATAAATTCTAGAGCGGATATTTATTTCTCCTACATGAGAAGAAATTTCCTGATCCGCATCAAAAAGATGCTGTCTTCTATCACCTATATTACTACCCAGTTGTAAATATACTGTATTCATATACTTAAAATTACTCAAATATAGCAAAGAAAGATATAATTCAACTATTTAAAAATTGTATTTTTGTCAACCCAAAAAAAACCATATGAAATCATTCCTTAAAAATATCATTTCTACGATGATAGGTATAGTGTTATCAATAATCCTACTAGTAATAATATGTATTGGAGTCATAGCAATAATGGGTTCTAAACAAGAAACACAAATTAATGAAAATAGTATTCTGACAATTAATTTAGAAAAAACTTCTGTTGTAGAACGAGTATCAGAAAATCCATTTGATGCAATTAATACAAATGGAGGCGTAGAATCAAAAATTGAACTTAAACAACTATTAGATAATATTGAAAAAGCAAAAAAAGATAACAATATAAAAGCCATCTATATTAATACGTCTTCTGTAAATGCCGGATTGTCACAAATTGAAGAAATTAGAAATAAGTTATTAGAATTCAAAAAAACTGGCAAGCAAATAATTGCATATTCAGAATTTTATTCTCAATCTGCATATTATTTAGCATCAGTTTCTAACAAAATCTATCTTAACCCAGAAGGTATCATTGAGTTAAAAGGATTAGCTATATCACAAATGTTTTTCAAAGGTCTATTAAAAAAACTAGACATTGATATGCAAATTATCAGACATGGTAAATTTAAAAGTGCGGTTGAGCCATACACATTAGAGAAGATGAGTGATGCCAACAGACAGCAAATGATGCTTTTTCTTAATTCAATTGCAGATAATATTATGGATAGTATCGCAAATCAAAGAGGATTTACACTATCTGATATACAAAAGCATGCCAATAATTTAATCTTAGAAAATGCAACAAAATGCCTTGAATTAAATTATGTAGACGCTCTAATATATCAGGATCAAATTGATGATAGTTTACTTACGATTTCGGGAGGGAAGAAATTAAACTTAATCTCACTGACAAAATACTCTAATATAAAATCTGAAAAGAAGGAAATAAGCAGAAATAAAATTGCAATTATATATGCTACTGGCACAATTAGTTCTGGCAAAGGAAATGCAAGTAAAATTGGCTCAGAGACTACCGCAAAAGCAATAAAAGATGCTAGAGAAGATGGAAATGTCAAGGCTATTGTTTTCCGGATTAACTCTGGAGGTGGTAGCGCTTTAGCTTCAGATGTAATCTTGAGAGAGGCTATATTAACAAAACAAGCAAAAAAACCTATCGTTGTGTCTATGGGAGATTATGCTGCTAGTGGCGGATATTATATTGCATGTGCTGCAGATAGTATTGTTGCCAACCCCACTACACTTACAGGGTCAATTGGAGTTTTTGGGATAATACCAAACCTTCAAAAATTCTATAAAAATAAATTAGGGATTACTATTGATACAGTTAATACAAATCCATCCGCTGATATGGGTTCCAATAGACCTCTTACAGATTTTGAAAGGAAAAAAATCCAGAAAGGCGTTGAGAATGTTTACAACACTTTTATTACACATGTTGCAAAAGGCAGGAATATGAGTAAAACTGCTGTAAATGAAATTGGGCAAGGTAGGGTTTGGACAGGATATGATGCTAAATCAATTGGTCTAATTGATGCCTTTGGAGGGATAGAAAAAGCTATTGAAATAGCTGCAGCACTTTCCAAAACTAAAGATTATCGAATTATATCTCTCCCAAAAAAGAAAGACCCGTTCGAAGAATTAATTCATCATCTTGAAGGAGAAGCTAGTCTCTCTAAAATTATAATAAAAAAATTAGGATTTAATAGCAAACTAATTAATCCAATTGAAAACATACTTAATGAAGACAAAATACAAGCAAGAATTCCTTTTATCATAGAATTAAAATAATGTTCTTTGGGGAGGCTCTTGAACAGAAAATTCTGCGAGAAATCCTTCATGAGAACGTATATTAAATACCCTGTCCCCATCAAGTAAGAGATACTGACCTTTAATACCCAAAAGAATACCTTCTAAAACTGGCGAGCGCTCTAACTTTACACTTTTTATTTTATTTGGATACTGATTAACAGGATATCTTATTTCAGTTACAGTATTGTCAGATAGAATATATTGCTCATATCCTTCTGGAACATGTATCGATAGATCTGATTTTATTTTTACTAAATCTAGATATTCCGGCACACCTGAGAGCATTTTTCTCCAATTAGTTACATCAGAAACAAATCGTTTTAATGCGACCTCAATATCTCCTGAAAATCTTCTGTTAGGCACCTCAGCCAATAAAATAGCCTGACTTGCTCCTTGATCCATCCATCTAACGACACCTTGTGTCCCTCTAGTAATTCCAACTTTAATACCAGAAGAATTGGCTAAATAAACATAATGAGGTGTAAGCTGAAATTCTTTCTCCCAATCTAAATCTCTTTCCTCGATTCCTAAATGTGCAGTACAAAGCTGAGGTCTAAATATTGATTGTGATGCTAATGGAGAATCCCAGTAACATTTATAACAAAAACCAGAATTTCTATAAAAAGAACTCATTCTCTTACCACAACTACAGATCACTATACCCTCCCAAGATATTTTGATTTTTTTACCAATATAGCTGTTCATATTATGCATTTTTCCATGCATCTCTAGTGTGTAATGCACAACACTATGCAAATCAGTATTCATCTTCTTAAGTGTGTCTTGCAACATATTTTTAGTATTTTTCAGCCTTTAAATTTACAAAATTGAATTGCTTTTCTATAAAAAATCCTTTGCTTTCTTTTATAATGAAAAAACGCATTAGAAACATTCATGAATTTATGCAGAATCCCATAAAAATTCAAACAAGTGTTTTAAAAATTTTAATACAAAAAGGTAAAAACACTAAATTTGGGCATGAACATAATTTTAATACAATAACAAATTACACATCATTTAAAAAAAAAATACCTGTAAGAAGCTATGAAGATTTGGAGCCTTACATTAAAAAAATTAGAGAAGGAGAGAACAATGTTCTTTGGCCTGGAAAAGTAAACTGGTTTGCAAAATCCTCTGGCACAAGTAACAGTAAAAGTAAATTTATTCCTATAACAAAAGAATCTTTAAACAGATGCCATCTTAAAGCAGGTAAAGATATGCTATCATTATATGAAAACAATTTCCCAAAAAAAAACATCTATAATGGAAAAGGACTGATGCTTGGGGGTTCAATGGCAAAAAAAAAATATCAGAAATTTAATGATGGAGATTTATCTGCAATACTTTTAGATCAATTTCCTTTTTGGGTAAGTCATCATAGAGTGCCTGACATTAAGACAGCACTAATGCACGATTGGAATAAAAAAATAGATGCAATTGCAAATCAAGCATTAAACAAAAATATCACAAACATAACAGGCGTCCCTTCATGGATGTTAATTCTACTAAAAAGAATTGTCAAATTAAGTGGCAAAAAAAATCTCTCGCAAGTATGGCCCAACCTGGAGTTATACATGCATGGAGGAATAAATTTTGAACCATATAGAAAACAATTTGAAAAACTTATCGCTAATAAAAACATGAACTATCTAGAAGGTTATAATGCCTCAGAAGGATTTATAGCAATACAAGACGAAAATCCAAGCAGAGGGTTATTGCTTATGCTTAACTATGGAGTATTCTATGAGTTCATCCCAATGCAAAAATATCGTCAAGGTAAATATGATGCAATTGGACTAGAAGAAGTCAAATTAAATACAAATTACGCATTAGTTATCACAACTAATAGTGGCCTATGGAGATACTTAATCGGTGATGTGATTCAATTTACTACTCTTTTCCCTTTTAGAATTAAAATAACAGGCAGAACAAAAAGCTATATCAATACTTTTGGAGAGGAGCTAATGATTCATAATACTGACACAGCAGTTAGCAAAAGTTGTGAAAAACATAATTGTTCTATAATTGATTATTCTGTAGCACCTCTATATATTGATAAGAAATCAGGAGGCCACCAATGGTTTATCGAATTTTCGAAAAAACCATCAAATTTTGATCTTTTTATGAAAGAAATAGATATCCAGATCAAAAAAACAAACTCTGATTATGAAGCAAAAAGACAGAACAATCTTATTCTTAAATTTCCTGAATTAATAATCATCAATAAAAATGAATTCTATCTATGGCATGAAGAAAATAAAAAACTAGGGGGGCAATCTAAAATACCTAGATTAAGTGACAATAGAGAATTTGCAGACAGCATTCTAGCTATAGTAAAGAAGTTTTCAACAAAAAGTGATACAAACCCAAAATAACTATATATCAAAATAATACTTTGTTTATTTTAGACAAAAAATTTAAAAATGCATATAGCAATTGCTGGAAA
>CEUA01463363.1_pt1 | contig 11332 bp, 11 predicted proteins | sample 361541 | NCBI WGS metagenome assembly CEUA01 (sample SAMEA2623079, study PRJEB7988) | marine metagenome | isolation source: saline water (ENVO:00002010), including
TAAAGATTTATTGGTGCACAGGCTTTATCAGTTGAAAGTGCGACAACATTTTCAACTGAGTTAGCTAAAGATGCTTCAATAACATTTTGAGCTCCACCAACATTAGTTTTTATACATTCATTAGGATTGTATTCTGCAATTGGAACATGTTTCATTGCTGCTGCATGAATCACAAAGTCAACATTCTGAAAGGCTCTTTTTAATCTTGACAAATCCCTAACATCTCCAATAAAAAATCTAATTTGAGGATATTTATTTTCACTATATTCCTGTGACATTAGAAATTGTTTTTGTTCGTCACGAGAAAAAATTATTAGTTTTTTAATATTTGAATGTTCATTTAATATTATTCTCGTCAATTCTTTTCCAAGAGAACCAGTCCCTCCAGTTATTAATATTGTTTTCCCTTTAAACATAATTTTTATTGATTAATTAAACTTTTTTTCTTCCTATACTTATGTAGCTGAAATTTAAATTTTTTATGTCTTTAGTTTTAAATAAATTTCTTCCATCAAAAATAACTCTTTCACTCATCAAGTCAGAAATCCTATCGAAATCAGGCGATTTAAACTCATTCCATTCAGTTGCTATTATCAAGGCGTTTGCATTTTTTAAAATATCATATTGATTCTTTCCATAACTAATTTTATTACCATATATTTTTTTAGTATTCAAAATTGCTTCAGGATCATAAACAGAAATTTTAGTTCCTAAGTCTAAAAGAGAATCTATCATTTCTAAAGCTGGAGCCTCTCTAATATCATCTGTATTTGGCTTGAATGACAATCCCCATACAGCAAACTTTTTGTTTTTTAAATTATTATTAAAAAAAGTTCTAATCTTTGAAATCAAATAAAGTTTTTGATCATTATTGACTTTCTTAACTGATTTTAGAATTTTAAAATCATAATCATATTCTTTTGAAGTTTTAATTAAAGCTTGAACATCCTTGGGGAAACATGAACCACCATATCCAATTCCAGGATAGAGAAAATTATTTGATATTCTAAAGTCTGTTCCAATAATTTTTCTTACATAATTAACGTCTGCACCAGAAAGCTCACATAATCTGGAAATTTCATTCATAAAAGAAATCTTTGTAGCTAAAAATGCATTTGCAGCATACTTACTTAGCTCTGAACTTTTTTCATCAGTAACAATAATTGGATTGCCTTGTTTAATGAATGGCATATACAAATTCTTCATTATCTTAATAGCTTTTTTAGAACTTGAACCTATAACTATTCTGTCCGGTTTCATAAAATCATTAATAGCTACACCCTCTCGTAAAAACTCAGGGTTACTTATTACATCAAAATCTGATTTAGCATTAATACTAATCACATCTCTTACTTTTTGAAATGTTCCTACAGGAACAGTACTTTTATTTACAATTATTTTATAAGAGTTAATCATACTGCTTATTTTTTTTGCAACGGAAAGAATGTAACTTAAATCTGCACTTCCGTTTTCTCCAGGCGGAGTTGGTAATGCTAAAAAAACAACATCAGAATTTTCAATTGCAAAATTAAGATTAGTCGTAAAACTCAATCTATTTTCTTTAATATTTCGATTCAATAAGTTTTTTAATCCTGTTTCATATATTGTGGGCTCACCATTAGACAACTTTTTTATTTTCTTACTATCAACGTCAACACATATAACACTATTTCCAACTTCTGCTAAACAAGTCCCGCTTATAAGACCAACATATCCTGTGCCAATTACTGAAATCTTCATTTTTTATTTTTTTGTTTTTTTATCCAATCAGATAATTTAGTTTTAGGTTTCCAATTTAATAAATCTTCAGTGTCTGATTCAAAATATTCACTTTCAAATCTTTCTCCTCTCCTTTGTTTTATTAACACCCAATCACCAAACATTTCAGCCAAATCTATAATTGAAATATTAATTCCAGTTCTAAAGTGCCATTCATAATTCTTATTTATGTTTAGAATTTCAATGATTCCATTTACAATATCACCAACATAAGTAAAATCTCTAGTTTGTGTTCCAGGTTCAACAACAGTACATTTTTCATTATTTAAAAATTGTCTTTCAAAAATTGCAACAACTGTAGAATATTTTCCTTCATAAATTTGCCTAGGACCATAAACATTAAAAAAATAGGTGATTTCATATTGTAAATTGAACCAGCTATTGTAATTTTTAATCAACTCAACCATTTTAGCTTTCATCCATGCATATGGGGATAAGTTCTCATCTTTACCCAAATTACCAAATTTAGAAGATGACGCAGAATAAATAAGCTTAGCCTTACATTTTACAGCATAATTCAAAACTTTTGGTGTACCATTTAAAATAGATTCTGAAACAAATTCAATATCTTCAAAAGAATTAACTATTCTTGAATACTCTCCAAAATGAAAAATAACATCAAATTTTTCATTTATAAAAATCTTAAAAATGTCCCATGTGTATCCATTTAAATATCGAACACCTTTTAGGTGATTTTTTTTTGTTCCACTAAAATAACAATCTAGGGATGTTATATTATTATTTTTATCTAATAATAATTTTTCAATCAAATTTGTTCCAATAAATCCAGCTCCTCCTGTTACTAAAATTTTTTTCATATTTACCAATTCATCCCCCAAGTGTATTGGGAATTAATTTTTTTTAATTCAGGGTTCATATCTAAAAAATCAATAATTTCTTTAATTGAACCATCTAACTTATTATCATCCAAGTAATTTATTATATGGGACACCAAGTGAAAATCTTCAATATAATCTACTGTTATTCTATAATTACCCCAATCATATAAGTTTTTCAATAATGCTAAGGAAAAATTATTATTGTATTTCCAAAAATAAAATGTAACATGTTCTCTGTCTTTTACATTTTTTACTTTATTCCAAGCCAATTCCAAATTATCGAAACTAAAGACCTCAACATCAGAACCATCCGGATATTTTTTAATATCTGGTGGAACTGTGTTAGATGCATAGTCAACTTTTTTATTTATAAAAAGTTTAATTGTTTCATCAATGATTACTGGATCAATCAAAGGACAGTCGGCCGTTAATCTAACAATAATAGTAGAATTATATTTTTTTGCAGCCATATAATACCTATCAAGTACATCATCTTCATATCCTCTATAACAATTAATATTATTAGACAAACAAAAATTTTCAATTTCATCATCTAATTTATTTATTGAAGTAGCAACTACAACTTTATCAATTAATTTAGATTTTGAGACACGGTCAATCATGTATTTTAACATTACATGATTCCCTATTTTCATTAAAACCTTTTTAGGAAGACGTGATGAGCCCATTCGAGCCTGAACAATTGCTGTAATCATTAATTTAACCTTTTAAATCCGTTATGTCTTACTGGACCCTCCAAAAGATTATTAATAGAAAGCTCATCTTTTTCACACTTGCTTATAATATTAAAAATATCATTTAATTCATTTAAGTAATTATCAATATGGTTATTACTATGGCTTATACAAGCATAAAATCTATCACTAGCTAAAAAACCTTTTTTGAGCATTTCTTGAGTTATCAAAGTTTTATATTCTAAATTATTTTCACTTTTGAAATTATATGAAACTAAAGATGGTATACCAGAAGTCTCTAAGTTTACTTTATTTAAACTGGCAATATTTTGCCATCCTTTCTCAACTACTTTACCTATTTCTGTAATAATTTCCCACGACTTAATCCTTTTCATTACATCTAATGTTTTTAGTGCTGCGGCAGGACCTATTCTTTCAGTGTGAAAAGTACTACTTATAAATGTTTTTTGCGCAGACTCCATAACTTCTCTTTTTCCAACAACAGCTGTCAAAGCGTACCCATTTCCAATAGTTTTTCCAAACATAGCAACGTCAGGTTCTACATTATATTTTTTATGAATTCCGCCATAAGTTTCTCTGAAAGCTGATGTACACTCATCAAAAATTAAAACTATATTTAATTCAGTTGCTAATTCTCTGACTTTTTCTAAAAAATTATTTTCTGGCCCATAATTTCTTTCAACTTCCATTTTAATAACACCTATATTATTATTCTTACAAAGATCTTCTAATGTTGAATAATCATTATAATTAAATGGGAAAACTGTATTTTTAAGTTTTTTTGGAACACCTGAAGGATTTAGCCCTGGCAATAAATGATTTGAAAGACCATCTCCAATGTTGTGATTGGTAGATAAATACCAATCATGCCATCCATGATATCCACATATTGCAACATTATCTCTGCCTGAAGCAGCTCTAGCTATTCTAATTGCTATAGCATTTGCTTCTCCACCTGCCCTTGAAAGTCGTATACAATCTGCCCATGGGTTTATTTCAATTAATTTTTCAGCTAATGCAACTTCTTCAGGGCATGAAAATGTACTCATATTTCCATTATTGATAACTTCTCTTACGGCTTTGTCAACTTCGTCATGTCCATATCCTAAAGTATTTGTTCCAATACCCATTATACTCATATCAACATATTTGTTTGAATCTAAATCCCATACTTCACAACCTTTAGCTTTTGAGAAATATGATGGCCAATTATTTGGCAAAAACATTTCAGGTCTTTTAGAAAGTAACATTGTTCCTCCAGGAATTAATTTCTTTGCTTTTAAATATAAATCTTGTCCAGTTCTATTTTTCATTTTGGATATCTAATAAAATTGATTTAAAAATAAGTTCATCTTTTTTTGAATTATAAAATATTTTTGAGAAAATCTTAGAAAAATATCTCAATGTTATCCCAATAATTGCAATTATCAAGTTTGTATGTTTTTTTAGTATTTTAAATAATTCAATCAAATTGTTAGGTAAATAATTAGAATTACCTCCTTCCTCCACATAAACTAATGTATTTGGAAATGACAAACACTTGAAGTTATTCTTTAAAAAATAAAAGAAAAAATCATAGTCAGAAGCAATTTTATATTCTATATTAAAATTTAATTTTCTACATAAATTTCCTTTAACAAAAGTAGAAAAATGAGGAAAATGATTTCCATATATATATTTACTAATAGATGGGTTATTAAATTCTATCTTTCGTGTTATTTTACTGTTTTTGAAATAAATTGTTTTATAGCTCAACAAAGCTAAATCATTATCATTTTTAAAACAATCAATTACATTTTGAAAGTCAAAACCTGGATTAATAAAATCATCACTTCCAAGCCAATAAACTATCTCACTACTTGAATTTAAAATTCCCTTATTTAAGGCATCAAAAATTCCATTGTCACTTTCAGAAATCAAGGTATCTTGATCTCTTAAATTTGACTTTAATAACTTTATATAATCATCACAAGATCCACCATCAACAATAATAAGTTTTAATTTATTGTATAAGCTATTTTTCTTGATTGACTTAAATGTTCTTTTAACTCTTAAGTCATTCAAAGTAGGAATAATTATATCTATATACATTTTATAAAATTCAATATATGTTTAAGCATAATTATAAAGATCCATTTAAATTAATTTCAATCAAACTTGTTTCCTATTTTCAAATATATTTTTTTTTCTAAATCATTTAGTTCTGGAACAATAGAGTAATCTTCTAAAAGCAAACATCCCTCGGCACATGAAACAATTATTTTATTTTGAATAATATCAACGATTAATCCACTTCCTTGAGCAGTATATTTTTCATCTTCAACAATACTTGCTTTATTTATTATAAAATACCTATTGAATAAAGATGCTTCCGCAGGATTAAAAGGTTTGGCATGCACACGTATTTTATTATTAATATTTTTTGCTGAATCATTCCAATCAATATTGTACTTCCCAGTTTTTTTTCCATAATAAGAACTCTTACCATTCTGTTTAATTGGTTTTAGTTTTTTATTTATAATATTTTCAAAATTATCCTCTAAAAGTTTTGCTCCTAACTTCATCGCTTTTGTATAAAGTTCGTAACCAGTTTCATTGTCATTTATAGGATATTTTTCTTGAACTAAAATATCCCCAGTATCGATTCCTTCGTCCATATAATGAATTGTTATTCCAAAATTTGTTTCCCCATTTTGTATAGCCCAAGCTGTTGGAACTGGTCCTCTGTATGAGGGTAACAAGCTAGGATGAATATTGATACATCCCAGTTTTGGCAAACCTAAAAGTGATTTAGGTAAGATTTTACGATAATAAACGGAAAAAATTATATCAGGTGAAATTAATTTTATTTTATTTATTAGGTTAATATTGACTCTATTAGGATTTAAAACCTCTATTTCACTATCAGAAAACTTTTCAATGACAGATTCATATCCGTAGGTCTTATCCAGGAGAAGTTCATATGTAATAATTAATGAAATTGTTACATTTTTTTTTCTTAAAAAAGTGATGAAATCTACAGCAATTTGCTGGCAGCCAAAAACTACAACTTTCATGAAGTTTTTCTTCTAAAAGTTAATGCTCCTTTTTCACAATCTCTGGTTTTGAGTTCCTGAGATCCCATAATAATTTCAATTCTTCTAGTTTCTTTAACTAATTTTGACATTTGTTTTTCGGTTATTGAAACAGGAGAATCAACACAATCCATATTATCGTAAATCATAAAGTGTTTTTCTATAACTTGAGCACCACAACAAACGGCGTATAATGGTACTTGAATATCATTTGTATGATCAGATTGACCAATTATGCAGTCAAAAGATTCTTTCAATTTAGAAATAACTGATAAATTAGAATCCTTTTCAACAGTTGGATAACTTGATACACAATGAAGTAATGCAATATTATCGTTGTTTGATTTTAAAATATTATATGCATCATTGATTTCATTAAAATTAGACATCCCTACAGACAATATAATTGGCTTGCTTGTCATTGAAATCTTTTTAAGAAGATTTTTATTCACAATATCAAATGAAGCAATCTTATATATACCAACATTAATACTTTCTAAATAATTAACACTTTCATTATCAAATGGAGTAGAAAAAAATTCTAGATTATGTTTCTCAGAATGTAATTTTAGTTCTAAAAAGGCATCAAAGGGAAGCTCACATTTTTTTAAAATATCAAAAATAGGTGAATCAGCTGAAACTCTTTTTTCAGTAATATATGTTTGGAATTTTACTGCATCTACTCCAGATCTTGCAGCAGATTCAATTAATTCTTTAGCTATATTAATGTCACCATTATGATTGATTCCTATTTCAGCAATTATATAAGTTTTATTATTAGTATTAAAACCAAAATCTTTTAAATTTTTCATATTATTTATTTTTAAGTTACCATGCTGATGTTCCTCCATCAACAGTAATGTTTTGTCCAGTAGTGTAAGATGCTAAATCAGATGATAAATATACTATTGCTCCAATAATTTCTTCAGAATTAGCCATTCTTTTCATTGGGCAGCGTTCAGAATATTTGGATATAAAATCTTGCCCCTGAGGATTTTCAGGGTTAAAAATTCCTCCTGGAGAAACAGAATTACACCTAATATTTCTTTCTGCTAAATAAACTGCAAAATATTTACTCATTTGGATAATTCCAGCTTTTGTTGCCCCATATATTTCACTATTTTTTCTATCTAAATCAGTGTAAATTCTAAAATCTGGACTTATCAATCCATAAATTGAAGCAATATTTACAATTGATGCCTTATCTTGTTTATTTGAATCAAATAAGTTTGTTAAAGATTGGATGCAATTGAAAGTTCCTTTTAAATTTACATCCATTACCCAGTCAAACTTTTCCTCAGGTCTAATTTCAAATGGTTCAAAAGTACTAACACCAGCGTTGTTTATCAAAACATCAATTCTTCCAAATTCATTATATATATTTTTAAAAACAATATTAACATCTTCTGACTTTGTAATATCTAAATTGTAATATCTCGATATGTTTTCATTACTATTTTCTAGATCTATCCCAATAACTATTGAACCTAAATTAATCATAAATTCACATATTGATTTACCTAATTGTCCATTTGAACCACTAACTACAACTATCTTATTTTTCAAATTAAAAATATTATTATCCATAAATAGTTAATTAAGCATAGTTTTTAATTGTTTTAAAATTTTGACTAAAATAAGTGAACTTTTATAATACTCAACTGTAAGATATTTAATTTTAGGGTACTTATTGATTAATATAATTACTTCATTTAATTCCTTTAATGTAGGGATGGCATGTTTGTCATAGATTTCACCCAATTTATTGTAACCTGGATTGGCAATATGAATTTGAATTAATTTATCCATAGGAAGCTTATTTTCATAATTTTCAATTGACATATCAAGATTATGAGATGAAATTTTTGAATGAGCTATATCATAAAGAAAATTAATATTATTTGAGTTCACAACTTCATTTATAAAATCAGGACAAGTTATATAATCATATGCTTCAGTTTTATAATGGTTATTGTTCTCTACTGCTATGTTAATATTACTTCCAAAAATATTTTTAATTAGTGAAATATTTTTAAATGAATTTTTAATAAGTTGATTTCTAGAAATTTTATTTCCTCTTGGGTAAAATTTGCCATTTTTTAGAATTGGAGTTTTGTAACAACTACCTAAATGAAAAGAAATTAACTTAAGATGAGGTTTAGATAATTTTATTTTTTTTAAATAATTAATCTCTGATTCTGATAATTCATGAATTGGTTGTAATTCACAATGAAAAAGTTCTTGATTTGGCAATTTAGAAAAGATTGAATGGTCTCTACACTCTAAACAATCTGAAATATTAACAATAGAGTCGATATTATCTTTCGTCGTGAAAAGATCAGAAATTGGTGTTGCAATTTTAAACTGATTCATAATTAATTAACTATTTTTTTAACGACAGAAATAATTTTATCTAAATTATTATCACTCAAATAAGGTGATAAAGGTATACTAGCAGTCTGGCTTCCAAACTTATTTGAATTTGGAAAATCGAGTGGATTCCATCCAAATTTCTTCATGTAAAAAGGATGAGTTGGTATAGACTCGTAATGAACCCCAACTCCAATTTTGTTATTATTCATCAAATTTAAAAAACTATCTCTATCAACATTACATTTATTTTTATCAATACATATGTTGTATAAATGATAAGCATGCCTAGTGTTTGGTTCAACAGTTGCAGGCAATTCAATTGGAAGATCTTTAAATTCATTATTGTATAAATTCCAAATTTTTTCTCTTTGAATAGAAAATTTTTCAACTTTTTTAAGCTGATGGATTCCTATAGCTGCTGTAATATCAGGCATGTTATATTTATAACCTGCTTCTATTACCTTATAATGCTTGTATCCATCATCAGAAAATCGATTCCATGCATCTTTAGACATACCATGTAATGCTAAAGTTTTAATTCTGGACATCTTTTCTTTGTCTTTCCCAATCACCATACCACCTTCTCCAACGGCTAAGTTTTTTGTTGCATAAAAACTAAAAACCCCATAATCTCCGATAGTTCCTGCTTTTTTACCTTTAAATTCTGTTTCAATAGCATGAGCACAATCCTCAATTACATATAAATCATAATTTTCTGCTATATCCATAATTTGATCCATTTTACATGGTCTTCCAGCAAAATGAACAGGAACAATTGCTTTAGTATTTTTATTTATTTTCGATTCAATCTGTTCAGGATCTATATTCCAAGTTAAAGGATCAATATCTACTAAAACAGGTTTAGCTCCTGCATGTATTATAGTATTGACTGTAGCACAAAAAGTCATAGCTGTTGTTATTACTTCATCACCAGGATTTAGATTTAATGCAGAACATGATAAATGCAACCCAGCTGTAGCAGAATTTAAAGCTATAGAATTAATTACACCCTTATATTTTGAAAAATTTTCTTCAAACAATTTTGCTTTTGGTCCCGTCCCCAGCCATCCAGATTTGAGTGAGTCTAAAACCTCATTGATTTCATCGTCATTTATTACAGGTTTTCCAAAAATTATAAAATCATCCATACACAACTTTAATTTTAAAGTTCAATTCTGTTCTAAGATTGCAAACCTAATATTATATGATACATTATACTTCAAAAATTGTCAAAGATTTCTGATTTAAAACACTATTTGAAACAAAAAAATTAACCTTTCTATTAATTTTTTTTTCAATTTTTGAAGAAATCTCGTCTAAATATTTTTTATCAATATTTTCGCCAACAATCAAAACTTCAATTACTCCACTATCAATTCCTTTTGCATAATCGCCTAGAAGAATAACTTTTTTCACATCACCAATTTTATTATATACTGTTTCTAAAATTTCTTCAATACCTAGATGTTTATGAATAATTTTTTGAATTACTTTGAACAAAGGGTGTGAAATATTTGCTCTGTAAACAACTTTATTATTATCATTATGTTTTTTTAAGTACCCTGCAGAAGTTAAATTGTTAAGTTCTTTTCTAACAGAATTAGTTGATTCTCCAAATTCATCAGCCAAACTATTCAAATAACCCTTATTTGAGATACTTACAAAAAACTTTATAAGAAGTCTTAATCTAGTTTTAGATGTAATTAAAGTTTCTAACATAATTCAAGTCACAAAAGTACTTGATTTTATTTAAATAATAAAGATATAGCTTTGACTTATTATATTTCTAGTCTATATATAATTTTATTTTATTTTTAAACCTTTCATAACAATCAATTAAAATACACATGAAATGGTTTTAAAAAATTGATTAACTTAAAATGATTATTACTAAAAATTGCTTCATTTCTTTTAAATCTTTTGTTATTAAATAGCTATTTTTGTTCATTATGTATTTTAATTTATTAAAAATTCTTGTCTTATTTATTCTATTAAATTCTTGTTCATATCCTGAAATTTCTCGTGATGAATTAATATATAATAATGACTTTGAGAGTAATAATTTTAATGAAATTGATGGATCAACCACGTCATTTTTTAACAATACAACAGTACTTGGAGATTTTAATAATGATGGTTTTACTCTTCACTTAGAAGATCCTAAAGGGCATGACTATGTATTTATTTCTTTTGATATATACATACACGGAACCTGGGACGGTAACCTAAATGGTTTTGAAAACGACATGCCAGATAAATGGATTATGGAACTTGATCCTGAAATGGACCTTATTAAAGATTCATCAAGTGGTAAGTTTGTTACTACTTTTTCAAATAGCCCTTGCTTTTCAAATTACTGTTTAAGACAATCATACCCTGAGATCTACCCTTTTGAAAATGTTCCAAAAAAGGGTAGTGATTCTGTAAATCTTCCAAAGAAATGTGCAGATTCTTTTTTTGGAGGTGAAACAACATTATACAAAATAGAGAAAGGATTTAAACACTCTGGCAATGCGGTTGTAGTTAAATTTTATGATGAACTTTATCAACC
>CEUA01004634.1_pt1 | contig 11330 bp, 12 predicted proteins | sample 361541 | NCBI WGS metagenome assembly CEUA01 (sample SAMEA2623079, study PRJEB7988) | marine metagenome | isolation source: saline water (ENVO:00002010), including
TTTTTGATACCAATGTTTTTTCCCATTAGGTATTTCAGAAGTAAGACCTCTAACTACATCATCATACTTATCAGGATAATGTTCAATAATTTCTTTATGCATTGGGTGTTTTAACTGTAGCTCTTTTAGATAATATGCATAGAAAGGTTCATCAGAAACAAATGAATCTTTTCTAGAAGACCAAGACCTCATCAGTGCGGTAGATATATTTCTTGGACCTGACCAACAAGCAATTTTCATACTAACCTATATAGTTTTGGATTTCTTGATTGTATAGCATTCTAATTTTATTAACTAAAGAATCAGAATTAGTCGATTCTAATTTTCTACCTTCTAATTTTGATACAGGAATAATCCCTGCAAACGTACCTGTTACAAAAGCCTCATTACAGTTTTTAATATCTTCGAATGTAAAATTAGTTTCAGAACATTTTATATGATTTTGATTACATATTAAAATAGCTTTCCCTCTTGTAATTCCATTTAAACAATATTCTCCAGTAGAAGTCAAAACTCTATCATTTTTAATAAAAAATAGGTTAGTAGAATTGCATGTACTAATATTACCATTCATATCATTCATTATTCCCTCATCATAACCAAGCTTATTTGCCTCTATACTTGCTAAAATACAATTCAATTTGCTAAGAGTATTATAATGGGGGCTTAGTATGCTATCATTAGGCCTAATATTAGAAACTCTACCAATATTTAAACCCTTTATATATGTATTTGGATGGGTTTCTTTATATTCTGGAATAATTACCAGATTAATTGGGCCTACATTTGCATTAGGATTTTGATATGGGGTAATTTTATCGCCTCTAGATATGATCAACCGAATGTGTATATTATCATCCATCCTATTTTTATCTAAGACTTTATTTATTTCATCAATTATATTTTGCTTAGAGTGAGGAATATCTAATGAAATACCTTCTGCGCTTGCATATAATCTATCTAGATGATTTTCAATAAAAACAAGCTTTGATTTATGAAGACGAATACCTTCCCATACGCCATCGCCTAAAAGAAATCCACTATCAAATACAGAGATTTTTGCTTCATTTCTATGGAATATCTCACCATTAATGTTGATAAAAATATCTTTATTTTTCGAATTATTAATATACGAATGACTACTCATTTGTGGGCCCACAGGGACTTGAACCCCGAACCTGCGGATTATGAGTCCGTTGCTCTAACCAATTGAGCTATGGGCCCTTGAATTATGTAAAATATATAAGGTTTGTTATTAATATGAAATTTATATTACAACAAAATAATGAAAAAAATAGGAATTATAATCGATTCTTTATCATGTAGCAAGTATCTCCATGATACTGTTTTAGATCTATCAAAGAATTCAAATATTGAATTATATTTTTTGTTAAATATTGACAGAGATATATCTTCATTTCAAAGAGTGTTAGAGTATTTTAAAAGAAATAAATTTTTCAGAATTATAGAATTAATATATTTCAGATTAATATCTATTTTTGAGTATAGAATACTTTCTTTTTTTGATAAAAATCTTTTCGATCTCAAATTGATTTTCAATATCGATGGTTTATCAAATAATCAAAATGTATTAATAAATCCAATTTTTTCTCCTTCAGGTCTGGTAGTTCGATATTCTGAGGAGGATATTAATAGAATCAAATCTTTGGATCTAGATATGATTGTAAGAGGTAATGCTCGGGGTATTTTTAGAGGAGATATATTAAATTGCACCAAGAAAGGTATTATATCTTTTCATCACGGAGATAATCGATGGAATAGGGGAGGGCCAGCTGGATTTTGGGAGGTTTTCTTAAAAAAAAGTTCTACTGGTTTTATTATTCAATTTTTGAAGAGTAAACTTGATGGTGGTTCAGTAATTTTCCGTGGCAATATAGCTACTAAAGGGAGCTTTATTGAAAATCAACATAATCTTTATGATATTAGCAATCCTTACATGGCAAAAATTATCAATGAATATGCCAATAATGATTATTTGCCAGAAGAAGAAGAGAAATTTGATTTCAATGAACCTATACTTAAGGTACCTTCATTAATTAAATCGTTTAAATATAATTTTTATATTTCCAAATACTTATTTATTCAAATATTAAAGTATTTTTATAGAAAAACAGCTTTAGCAAAGTATGTTATAAATAAAAGAAATCAATGGAGTGTTGCATTTATAAAAAGCAATTGGGAAAATTCAAACTTAAGTGACGGAGTTAAAGTTAAAAATCCAAAAAATCATTATTTTGCAGATCCATTTGTTATAAAAAAAAATAATCGAACTATTTGCTTTGTTGAAGATTATGACATGATAGAAAACAAAGGTCATATTTCAGCTATTGAGATATTTAAGGATAAAAAATATAAGTTGCTTGGACCTGTAATTAAGGAATCATTTCATATGTCTTATCCATTTATATTTGAACATAATAATAATCTATTTATGACACCAGAAACCGTAGAGGCAAAATCAATTCGTCTTTATAGATGTAAAAATTTTCCTTTAGAATGGGAGTTTGAAAAAGAAATTGTAAAGAATCAAAAAGCAATAGACCCTTCAATTTTTAAATATGAAGACCAATGGTGGTTATTTTATAATATACTTACTGGGAAAGATACATCGTCTATTCTTATGGCTTATTATAGCAAAAATCCCTTATCAGAAAATTGGTTTCCACATAAGTTAAATCCGATTATTTTTGATAGTAATATTGGTCGTAATGGTGGATTTTTGCAGTCAAAGAATAGTTTAATTAGAGTCAGACAAAAACAGGGCTTTAATTTTTATGGGAAAAGTTTCACTCTTGCCAAAATAAAAGACTTAACATCTTTAACTTTTGAAGAGCAGCAAATTAAAGAAATATTACCTAATTTTTTTAATAATATTAGTGGCTGTCATCATATGCATAGTAATGGTGAGTACACCGTGTATGATTATTTTTCTAATTCAAAATTTTAACAGTATTATATTAGAAAAATATTATAAATTGTAAAAAAATTACAGGAGATAAGATTGATAAAACCAATAATTGATAATGATGATATTAATTTAGCAAATTTAATAGATTACTTTTTTTTGCATTTACGAAGAGTTTTAAAAATTTCATTAATAATATTACTTGTTTTTGTAATCTATTTCTTTTTAAAAACTCCAAAATATGTTTCCAAGGTATCTTTCTATACGAATTACAAAGATGATATGCAAAGTTCCTTATTAAGTGCAGTGCCAGGATTTATGCAGGGTGCACTTGGATCAAATACGCTAGATTTTTCAGTTTCAAATTTCATTTCTTCTGAAAAGTTTTTAAAAGAGATTGTAAATAGCTCTTATAGTTTTAATAATCAGCAAATAACATTAACAGAATTATGGGGGCAAGATTACAATAATTTTTTTCTGCTTAATCCGTTGAGCTTAGCTTCAAGATTAAATAGATATTTTATGTATCAAGATTTTTTAACTACAAATCAACTAAAAGAAGCACATGCATCTTTAGTTTTATACAATTCCCTATCTTACAATGAAGATAGAAAAACAAAATTAAATCATATTTCCTTAAAAATTGAAAATAATCCACAATTAGCAATCGAAATAATGGACAATATTTATAAATCTATTGTTACGTATTCTAATGAGATTGTTAATCAGAAAGCATCAGAAAAAAGGGAATTTATTGATTTAAGATTAAATGAAGTAAAAAATAATCTCGAAAATTATGAAAATCAATTACTAGAATTTTCAGAAAAAAATAAAGATATAGATTTTTCTCCGAGATTGACGCTTCAAAAAGATAGAATCCAAAAAAATATTTCTTTGCATAAACAATTATATTTTACTTTAGCTGATCAACTTGAACTGGCAAAAATTAACGAAAAGGATAATACTTCTTCATTTTTTCTTTTGGATAAACCTGGCGTTTATTCTACTAAAAGTGGTTTATCGCTGGTTAAGGGTGGGCTTCTTATTTTATTAGTTAGTATTGGTGTTAATTTTCTTATTTTAGCAATAAGAGATAGAGAATTACTGTTTAAATTCCAGAAAGAAAATTTATGATTATATGGCTTACAGGTCAGCCAGGAAGCGGGAAAACAACTCTTGCTAACGAACTTTTAAATTATTTTGAATTAGAAGGTAATAAGAATGTTATAAATCTTGATGGCGATGATTTAAGGCTAATAAATAAGAATAAAGATTTTTCAAAAGAGGGTAGAATAAAAAATATTTCTACTGCTATTTCTATAGCTCGTTTTTTAGCAAATAAAGACTTTTTGTGTATCTTATCAATTGTTGCTCCATATAGATTTCTTAGAGATGAACTAAAAACTGAATTTAATTTTATAGAAGTTTATTTGCATACTAATGAGATAAGAGGTAGAGAGAATTATTTTGCTGACGATTATGAAAAACCAATTGATAAAAATACAATTAGTTTAGATACCGGCGATTTAACAATAGAGGAATGTAAAAATGAAATACTCAATGTTTATAGGAAGATGGCAACCTTGGCATAAAGGTCATCGATGGTTAATAGATCAAAGATTGTTAGATAATAAGAATGTATTAATATGTATCAGAGAGGTGTCTCTGGATGATAGCAATCCATACAATCCTTTAGATGTCAAAAAGAATATAGAATCTGAATTAAAAGATTTAATTGAAAATGGTAGAGTTAAAGTAATTATAATTCCAGATATTGAATCTGTAAATTATGGCAGAGGAGTGGGTTATGATATTATTGAGCATGTTCCTCCAAATGATATAGGGGAAATTTCAGCAACAGAGATAAGAAAAAAATTACGCTCAGGAGAAGAGAATGAATAAAGTTTACAATATTGGAATTATCGGAAAGGGTTTTGTTGGATCAGCAGTTGCCCATGGATTTTCTGCAGCATGTGGTTATGATGCCAAAATTAGAATTTATGATAAAGATCCATCTAAATCTTTAGACACTTTGATTGAAACGGTTAACGAATCTGATTTTATATTTATTTCCGTACCAACTCCTGCTAATAAAAAGGGAGAAAATGATTTATCTATATTAATTAATGCTTTAGATGAGATTGACAGTATTAATAATAATTTAAGTAATATTACTCTAGTAAGATCAACTGTAGTCCCAGGTACTACTGAAGAGCTACAAAATAGATTTCCAAATCTTAGACTGGTATTCAATCCTGAATTTTTAACTGAAAGATCTGCTGTTTTTGATTTCATTAATCAAAGCAGAGTTATTTTAGGTGGCCCTAAAAAATATACAAATGAAGTTGCAAAACTTTATAGCCATAGATTTGGTAGTTATATGCCTATTCTAGAAACTGATTATCAAACAGCTGAATCAATTAAATACATGAACAACTTATTTTTTGCAACTAAAGTTTCATTTCTAAATGAAATGTATTTACTTGTAAAAAAAGTTGATGGAAACTGGGAAGAAGCAATTGAAGGTTTTATTCTTGATGGTAGAGTTGGTCATTCTCATTTGAATGTACCTGGTCCAGATGGAAAATTTGGTTTTGGAGGAAGCTGCTTTCCAAAAGATATTCAAGCTTTAATAAACTTTGGTCAAAAGCTAGGAGTTAATATGAATGTTTTAGAAGGAGCCTGGAAAACTAATTTAGAAGTAAGGCCAGAAAAAGACTGGGAAAAGCTTAAAGGAAGAGCAGTATCAAGTGATACTGAATGAAATATCTTTACATAATATTTTTTAAATGAAGCTTCGATTAGAAAGCAATGTATTAATTTTACTTTTATCTATTTTTTATTCCTATCTATTCGTTTTTGAAATCCCATGGTCTAATTATATATATTTTGTTGATATAGACTTTTATTTAGAACGTATTGGTGTTTTATTTTTCAGTGGTATTGAGGGAGATATTACAAAAGATTATACTGGGCTTGGTTTATTGACGAGTGAAGTATTATGGTATATAATTTTGATACAGATTCCAATTTTTTTTGCTGATCTAAGTTTAGGACTAGAATTTATCTCATTTATTTCGTTAGTAGTCTACTCTTACTTTACATTTAAAAATTCAAACATATTTTTTTCATCAATATTATTATTAAATCCAATTTTTATTGATCTTATTATGTCTCAAATAAGAATTGCATTTGCATTTGCTTTACTTATTATAGCATATTCTTTAAGAAAACAATATTGGTTTATAAGCTTACTATTGCTTATCAGCTCTTCTATGATACATACGGCAACTTACCTTTTAGTTTTTGTCTATTTTTTTATATCATTAATTAGTAAAAAAATTCAAAATGAAAACAAACTTTACAGTTTAATGTTAATTTCTCCTATTTTTTTTGTATTCTTTATAAGATTTCTGTTATTGCCATTGCTTGATATTTTCAGGGATACTGGAAGAGCTGATTATTTCATCGGAGCAGTTGATACAAGCTCTTTATTATTTTCTTCTATTTATTTACTTTTTGCTCTATTAATTGCTTTTTTTCCAAAAAGAAATGATTCAAAAGTACATTTTGACGCGACAAACTATATTATTTTTATGTGCTCTTTATTTTTTGGTTTATCTTTAGCTCAAATGTACGGATCTAGGTTTGTAGCTATATCCTTTCCTTTTTTAATCATTGCAATTAATAATTTACAGTTTCAAGGTAGAGTTTTATTGCTTTCATTACTTTTTTCTTATCAATTAATCTATATTTCTTACTGGTTAAGGTTCTCATAGATTATGTTTAAAAAGTTATTAGATAGCGAATATTTAAAAAATATTACTACACTTGCTTCGGGCACTTTTTTATCACAATTAGTTTTAGTTTTATTTATACCAATACTTTCAAGAATATATACACCGAATGAGTTTGGACTTTATTCACTTTTTATAGCATTTTCTTCTTCTCTGGCTATCATTTCAACTCTTACTTATGATAGAGCAATAGTTTTGCCCAAAGAAAAAGAAGATGCAAAGTTAATTTCAATACTATCTATAGTAATATGCTTATTTACATCTGCATTGTTTGCATTTGTATTATATATTTTTAATGATTTTTTTTTAAAATATTTTGGGGGTTATAAATTTATTTTAGTTCTAATACCTTTAAAGATTTTACAATCTGGTCTTCAACTAATTTTTGATGAAATCTCGATAAGAAATAAATTTTATTTAACTCTTTCGTCTTTAAGGGCATCTAATTCACTAATCGTATCATTTATTCAGTTTATTGCCAAATTCGCTTATAAGATTGATGGTTTAATTTTTGGGAAATTTATTGGAGATTTATTCATTTTAATTGCCATCATAATAATAAACATAAGAAAAAAAACCATAGATTTTAAAAATTGTACATTTCAATCTTTGAAGCGAGTTGCAAAAAAGAATTTTTTATTTCCTAAATTTTATTTACCACAAATTGGATTCAATAATATATCATTAAATCTACCTTTTATTATGTTGCCATATTTTTATTCGCTAGAGGTTGCAGGTTTGTATGGTATGGCAATTAGAATTTTAGAGCAGCCAATTAGATTAATTTCAACATCAACACAAAGTGTTTTTTATCAAAAAGCTTCAAAAATGTTTTCAAACAAAATTAGTTTCTATAATCTGTACCTTGAAACATCAAAAGGTTTACTTAAAATCTTTATTTTTCCTGCAATAATAGTTTTATTTTTTGGTCCAACCTTATTCACTTTCTTCCTTGGGAATCAATGGTATGATGCTGGAGTAATAGCACAATTATTAATCATATGGCTCACTATTGGTTTTATTAAAACTCCCTCAACTATGACATTTAGTATCATTAGTAAGCAAAAAGTACAAATGTATGGCGAGCTAATATTATTAATTCTTAGGTTTATTGGTATTTGGGCTGGATACTCTATTTTTGGATCATATTTTATATCTATTTGTTTTTATATAATACCAACTATATTTATTGATCTTTTTTATATATTTTATATTAATAATCGACTAAAGTATTTAGATGGTAAAAGATAAAATTAAATCAATCACGTTTTTGATTAGTGGCCTTACGAAAGGAGGTTCAGAGCGAGTTATAGCAATTTTGTCTAATGAATATGTGAAAAAAAATATTAAAATAAATGTGATATCAATGCGTTCAACAATATGTGCCTATGAGTTTGATAGTAAAGTAAATGTTGTATTTTTAGATAAAGGAAGTCAACTGTCTGAATCATTTTATTCTTTAAATCCATATAAAATATTTTATAGCTTATTTCGGCTGTATAAAGTACTTAGAAAACAAAATCCTGATATAATTGTTTCTTTTGGCGAGTCATCAAATGTCTATGCAATATTTTCAAAGTTATTTTTGAAAATTAAAGTTGTTATTGCTATGCGCCAAGATCCTATACGAATCAGTTTATTGATTCGTTTTATCGTGAAATTATTTTATAAATATGCTGACCATTTAATTGTACAGACTCAATATCAAAAAAAATGGTCAAAACAATATTTTAAAAAGTTAGAAATAACACAAATTAATAATCCCATCCCTTTTCAATTTAGTAGAAATAATTATTTTCAAAATAAAAAAGATATTGACTTTCTTTCAGTTGGTACAATAAAAGAAGAAAAAAATTACGCAGATACAATTATTGCATATAACAATATTAAAAATAGGCTCAACAGAGAAGCAAAATTATATATTGCTGGAAGGTTTATGACAGAGTATGATAAAAAACAAATTCAAAGTCTAATTGATAAGCATAATCTTAAAGAAAAGATAGTTCTTTTGGGTAATATTGAAGATATAAATCCTGTATTTCAAAGAGCTAAAATATATATACTTTCTTCATCTAACGAAGGTCAGCCAAACGCTTTACTAGAATCTATGTCTCATGGTATACCATGCATTACATCTCGGTGGTCAGGAGCAGATGATATTTTTACAAATAATCATAATGCCATGATGTTTGATGTGGGGGATATAGATAAATTATCATATTTAATGTTAGATCTTTTCAATAATGAAGACTTGCGCAATAGAATTGGAGAAAATGGGTATAATTTCTGTAGAGAGAATTTTGAAAAAGATTTGATGATTAACAAATGGCTTAATTTATTGAATTCAATTTAATCAGCTTTAAGTACATCCTTATAAGCATCAAAAACTTTATCAATACTGAAAATTTTGCCAACCCTTTCTCTGCCGTTTTTCCCTAATTTAGTTCGTTGATTATTAGGTAATTTTATCATTTCTTTCATCTTTCTAGAAAGGTCTAAAGCATTTTTTGGCAAACATAGTAAGCCATTGTATTGATGTATAACAACATCTTTACATCCTGGAGTGTTGCAGGTAATCACTGGTGTTTCCAGACTACATGATTCAAGAAGAATATTTGATAATCCTTCTCTCCAAGATGGTAAAACAATACAATCTGAATTAACAATTGATTGTCTTACATCATCAACATACGAAGTATGTATTATATTATTATTTTTATTGATAACTCTTTCTAAAACAACTTTTGAGATTGATGAATTATTATTTTCATCATAATCTCCAATAATTTTAAAATCTATATTTTGAAATTTTTTAGTTATCAGTTTGGCAGCTTCAATAAATTCATAAATACCTTTCTCTTCTACAAGCCTCCCAATATATGTGAATTCAAAATTATTATTTCTTTTGAATTTTTTAAATTTTTTAGAATGAAATTTATCTATGTTTATGCCTGACCCTGGTATTTTTCTTGCTTGATTATAACTACATATTTTCATTTGAGTGAATAATTCCATATCATATTTATTTTGAAAAAAGATTTTGAAAACTTTTTTTTGGGAAAATTGATATAATTTTATTACAAGTGATTTAACAATATTTTCTTTAAAGAACACTGTGCCCAAACCAGATATATTGTTGATTGTTTTTATTTTTAAAATCCTGGATGCGATACTTCCATAAATATTTGGTTTAATTGTTGAATGAAATATTATATCAGGTTTGATTTTTTTATATATAGTTATATAGTTAATCAAAAGTTTTAAATCAGAAAAAGCATTTGTTGAATTAGAGCTAATATTTATTGATAAACACTTAATTCCTGTATCTTCAATTTTCTTTTTATATTTATCCTCGCCGCCAACAGCTATAATTTCATGACCATCACTAATTAATCTTTTAATGATTTCAAATCTTAGTTTATATAAGTGAATATAGCTATTTGCTGAAAAAATGATTTTCATTATTTAAAATTAATTTTTACAACCACTACATCATAAGTTTTTTTTATTATATATTTTTTTACTTTTGTTTATTAAAATACTTTTTATAATGACAAATCTACTAAAGTTGTTTTTTGATTTTCTTTTAGCTTCATTTTTATTAATTATTTTAAGTCCAATTATATTTGTTTGTTCTGTTCTTATTTTCTTTGACTTAGGAAATCCAATACTTTTTAAGCAAAAAAGAGGTGGTCTTAATGGGAAGCCATTCAGAATAATAAAATTCAGAACAATGAGAAATGATGGAGATTTAAATCCATCACAAACTAATGATAAAAATAGAACTACTAAACTTGGCGCAATTTTAAGAAAATTCAGTATAGACGAACTACCTACTCTGATTAATGTTCTCAAGGGTGAAATGAGCTTTGTAGGTCCTAGACCTTTATTATATGAGTATAAAAATCTTTATAATGATCATCAGAATAAAAGATTTATAGTCAAACCTGGAATTACAGGATGGGCTCAGGTGAATGGTAGAAATGAATTATCTTGGAAAGAAAAATTTGATCTTGATATTTGGTATACAAATAATCATTCCTTATTATTAGATTTAAAAATAATGGTTTTAACAATTATAAAAATCTTTTCTAATAATGATGTTAGTTTTGATAAATCTATAGATGACATTAAGTTTAAAGGTTCAAATGAAAATAATAAAAGCTGACACAAAACGATTTTCTAATTGGGAAGTACCAAGTATGGAGCACGGCAAGCCCACAAAATATGGATGGATAGTACATCATCCCGAAAATTTAAAATTGGGTAGGTTTACAGATATTGGAGCATTTTCTTACTTAAATGCTCTTTATGAAATTGAAATTGAAGAACATGCTCAATTTGGCTCTCATTGTTCAATATACTCTTATTCATCTATAGATGAAAAGAAGGGGAAAGTGCATATTGGTTATAACGCGAGAGTAGGATCTCATACTACTATAATGCCAGGAGTTTCTATCGGAGAAAATTCAATTATCGGTGCAAATAGTTTTGTTACTAAAGATGTACCTAAAAATTCATTTTATGCTGGTGTTCCAGCTAAGTTAATCCGAGAATTGCATGAATAGTTGGCCACATTTTTCTAATGAAGAGATTCAAAAGTCTTC
>CEUA01074323.1_pt1 | contig 11310 bp, 9 predicted proteins | sample 361541 | NCBI WGS metagenome assembly CEUA01 (sample SAMEA2623079, study PRJEB7988) | marine metagenome | isolation source: saline water (ENVO:00002010), including
ATGGAAATGAATACTAGAATACAGGTAGAGCATCCTGTTACAGAAGAAGTGATTAATTATGATTTAATATCTGAGCAAATTAAGGTAGCTGCAGGCATTAAGATTTCAGGTAAAAATTATTTTCCGGTTTTACATGCTATAGAGTGTAGAATTAATGCAGAAGATGCTGACAACAATTTCATGCCTTGTCCAGGTGAAATTACAAATGTTTATAAACCAGGAGGTCACGGAATCAGAGTAGATACTCATGTATATACGGGGTATAAAATCCCTCCATATTATGATTCTATGATCGCGAAGCTTATTACTGTTGCACAAACAAGAGAGGAGGCGATTGCTAAAATGAGAAGAGCATTAAGTGAGTTTGTTCTTGAAGGAGTAAAGTCGACGATACCTTTTCATAAAAAATTAATGAATCATCAAGATTTTATAAAGGGAAATTATACGACAAAATTTATGGAGGAACATAAGTTATAATATTTCTTTTATTTTTTCCATAACAGCGCATTTATCATATCCGCATTCTTTTCTTTGTTCTTCTTGTGTTCCGTGTTCGATAAATGCATCAGGAACCCCAAAACGGATAATTTTATTTTTATAATCATGATCGGAATCAAATTCAATTAAGGCTGATCCTAGCCCACCTTTTTTGCATCCATCTTCAATACTTATAATTACATCATAGTTTTTAAAAATATTATGTAGTAATTTTTCATCCAAAGGCTTTAGAAATCGAATATCACAATGTCCAATTTGAATATTAGATTTTTTAAATTCGGAACAAATTTCAATAATCATATTTCCAATATGTCCAATAGAAATAACACAAACATTATTTCCTTTGGTTATCATTTGACCAGTTCCGATTTTAATTTTTTCCATAGGGTTTTTCCAATGTTTAAGCACACCCTTTCCCCTAGGATATCTTATTGCAAATGGATATTCTTGTTTTAATTGTGCTGTATACATTAAATTCCTTAATTCAATTTCATTTAATGGCGATGCAATAATCATATTAGGAATACATCTTAAGTATGCTAAATCAAACACACCTTGATGTGTTGCACCATCTTCTCCCACTAGCCCCGCCCTATCTAAACAAAAAACCACGGGCAATTTTTGAATTGCTACATCGTGAATCAATTGGTCATATCCTCTTTGTAAGAAAGTAGAATAGACATTACAAAAAGGTATAAATCCTTGTGTAGCTAGCCCAGCTGAAAAAGTAACAGCGTGTTGTTCAGCAATTCCTACATCAAATGATCTTTCAGGCATTTCTTCCATCATATATTTTAACGAAGACCCTGATGGCATAGCCGGAGTAATTCCAATAATTTTATCATTTTTTTTAGCTAATTCTATAATTGTTTTTCCAAATACATCTTGATATTTTGTGTGCGGAGTATTAGGATTATTTATATTTATTTTACCAGAGTCTTTGTCGAACAGACCAGGCGCATGCCATTTGGTTTGATCTTTCTCCGCTAAATCATAACCTTTCCCTTTTGTAGTTAAGCAATGTAGTATTTTTGGTCCAGGTATGTTTTTTAAATCTCTTAAAGTTTTTTCCAATAATTTAACATTATGTCCATCAATCGGGCCAAAATATCTAAAATTCAAAGACTCAAAGTAATTGCTATGTTTTAGTAAAATACTTTTTAAGCCATGTTCTACTTTTTGAACAATTGATTTTGCACTATCTCCAATCTTACTAAGATTGCCTAATAAATCCCAAACTTCATCACGGATCTTGTTATATGTTTTAGAGGTACTAATCTTTAAAAGATAATCCTTTAATGCACCAACATTTGGATCAATTGACATACAATTATCATTGAGGATAATAGTTAAATTAGAATTTTCAATACCGGCATGATTTAATGCTTCAAATGCTTGCCCACCAGTAAGAGCACCATCACCAATAATTGCAATATGTTGTTTATTTAATTTATTATTAATTTTAGATGCAATTGACATTCCGAGACATGCTCCTATTGAAGTTGAAGAATGACCAACGCCAAACGAATCATAGACACTTTCTTTAATTTTTGGGAATCCACTAATTCCCTGATATTTTCTGTTTGTATGGAAAAGATCTCTTCTTCCAGTTAATATTTTATGACCATACGCTTGATGTCCCACATCCCAAACGATTAAGTCATAAGGTGCATCAAATACATAATGAAGAGCCACTGTTAGTTCGACAACACCTAAGCTTGCCCCAAAATGTCCTCCATTTTTTGAAACAACATCAATGATAAAGTCCCGTAGTTCAAGGCAAACTTGTTCTAGTTCAGATTTTTTTAATAGCTTTAAATCTTTAGGCGAATTAATTTTATGTAGTAGATTATTTTTCTGACGATTCATTATAAATGATAAAAAATAAAAAGCAATATAATTAAATTTAAATATACATTGTTTGGTTCTAAAAAATTAACTTTACAATTATGAATAGAATAAGTATTAAGCAGATATTTAAAAATATAGATCTTGATCAAGATTATTGTGTTTCTGGTTGGGTTAGAACGAGACGTGGTAGTAAAAGTGTTGCATTTATTATGTTAAATGATGGATCTACAATCCAAAATTTACAAATTATAGTTGAAGATCAAGCATTACTTGAAACAGTATTTAAAAATATTAATACTGGTGCTGGTATTCGCGTTCTTGGAAAATTAATAAAATCTCAAGGCAGTGGTCAATCGGTTGAATTAATTGCTAAAGAAATAACAATTTTTGGCCCTTCAGATCCAGAGAGTTATCCAATTCAACCTAAAAAGCATACATTAGATTTTTTAAGAAAAAATGCTCACTTAAGATTTAGAACGAAAACATTTAGTTCTGTGTTTAGAATAAGACATGGATTAAGCTTTGCAATTCATAATTTTTTTCATATTCGCAATTTCTACTATATTAATACTCCGATTATTACTAGTGCTGATGCCGAAGGTGCTGGTGAAATGTTTAAAGTGACAGCTTTTGACATGAACAATATCCCTCTTGACGAGAATCAAAACATTGATTATACAAAAGATTTTTTTGCTTCACCAGCCAATTTGACTGTTTCTGGTCAACTTGAGGCAGAGCTAGCAGCATTAGGCTTATCTAAAGTATATACATTTGGACCGACTTTCAGGGCTGAAAATTCTAATACATCTAGGCATCTTGCTGAGTTTTGGATGATAGAGCCAGAGATAGCATTTGCTGATTTAAATGAGAATATTAAATTAGCAACTAATTTATTAAAATATACATGTAATTATATTCTTGAAAACTATTTAGACGATATAACTTTCTTATCTGATAGAAAAGAAAAAGAAGAACAGAATATAAAAAAAGAACATAGATCAAAAAATACATTATTATCGTCTTTACAGTTCATAGTTGATCAACCTTTTCATACTGTATCATATACAGATGCATTTAATATATTAAAACAATCAAAGCCAAATAAAAAAAATAAATTTAATTTTCCCATAACAAAATGGGGTGTTGACTTTCAGTCAGAACATGAAAGATTTTTAGTTGAAAAAGAATTTAATAATCCAGTAATTATTACAGACTATCCAAAAGATATAAAGGCATTTTATATGCGATTAAATGAGGATAATAAAACAGTACGGGCTATGGATGTATTATTCCCTGGTATTGGAGAGATTATTGGTGGTTCACAACGTGAAGAAAGACTCGTATACTTAGAAAAGAGAATGGAAGAAATGAATATTTCTAAAGATGAACTTTGGTGGTATTTAGATACTAGAAGATTTGGCACAGTCCCTCATAGTGGATTTGGGTTAGGTTTTGAGAGATTAGTTCAGTTTATTACAGGGATGTCTAATATTCGAGATGTTATTCCATTTCCAAGGTTCCCATCAAATATCGAATTTTAAGTTTTATGGTAAAACAATCTTTACAGCAATCTCTTCAACAGAAGTTGTCACCACAACAAATTCAATTAATGAAATTAATCGAATTATCTACTTTGGAGTTAGAACAAAAAGTTAAAGATGAAATTGAAACTAATCCTGCACTTGATGATCAGAATCCTGAAATCGATTTCAATGATAATAATGTTGATGATGACAATTTTGAATCCGAAGATTCTAATCAAGATTTTGATATCACTGAATATATTTCAGATGATGATATTCCAGATTACAAGCTATATAGTAATCACACATCTAATGATGATATTCAAGATAAATTTCCAATAGTTGGTGGACATACACATTTTGACAATTTACAATTACAACTGGGAGAAGTAAAATTGTCCAAAAAAGAATCGATAATAGGAGAATATATAATTGGGTGTGTAGATGATGATGGCTATATAAGAAGAAGTGTAGACGAAATTATGGATGATCTAGTATTTAAAGAGAATATCATTGCTGATAAAATTGAAGTTGAAAATATTTTATCAATTGTTCAAAAATTTGATCCTCCAGGAATTGGTGCACGAAATTTACAAGAATGTTTATTGTTACAGCTTGAAAGGAAAGAAAAAACAAGATCTGTTTTATTTGCCATCAATATTATTAATGATCAATTCAAACAATTTGTCAATAAGCACTATAAAAAAATATGTGAAAAATTTAAAGTACAAGAATTAGAATTAAAAGAGGCAATTTTAGAAATTGAAAAATTAAATCCAAAACCAGCCTCTAATGCAAGTGAAACAAAATATACGCAACAAATTATACCCGATTTTTCAATTAAAATTAATAATGATGAAATTGAATTTACTTTAAATTCACGGAATGCTCCCACACTTAATATTAGTAAAGATTATTTAAATATGCTTCATCTTTATAAAGAAAAAGGAGATACAATAAATCAAGATAAAAAGCAAGCATTATTATTTGTAAAGCAGAAATTAGATGCAGCAAAATGGTTTATTAATGCTATTCAACAACGACAGCAAACCTTAATTTTAACAATTACCAGCATTATTAAGCTTCAAAAGCAATACTTATTAACTGGTGATGAAAAAGATTTATTGCCGATGATTTTAAAAGATGTTGCAGAAGATATTAACATGGATATCTCTACTATTTCAAGAGTCGTAAATAGTAAATATGTAGACACTCCCTATGGAATTAAGTCATTAAAGTATTATTTTTCAGAGTCAATGAAAAAGACAGATGGTGAAAGTGTTTCAGTAAAGGAGATAAAAAGTATTATTAAAGAACAAATAGAGACTGAACCTAGTAACAGTCCTTTAAACGATCAGGCATTGGTAAATTACTTAAATGATCAAGGCTATAATATTGCAAGAAGAACAGTGGCTAAATACAGGGAGCAATTACATATTCCTGTAGCACGTTTAAGAAAAAAATTATAATAAAACTATATTAATATAGCGATGTTAGAAAATAATATTATTCAAGCAGCAGCTTTGCTAAAATCTTTAGGTCACCCAGTTCGTGTAAGTATTATTATAGCCTTGAGTGAATATTCGGTGATGACAGTAACACAATTGTCAAATTATTTAGATATTGATCAACCCGTAATGTCGCTACATTTAGCTGTGCTTAGGAACCAAAATACCATTCAAGCAAAAAAAGAAGGTAAACAATCATTTTATTCAATAGAAGACGTTTCGGTGAAACAGATAGTGAACCTTATATACCATACAAGAAAATGAATCATTAAGGCTTTATTAATTTTCTAATAGATCTATTATTATTTGATTCAATAATTAATAAATAGAAACCAGAGTTATATATGGCTGTATTGATGATATTCACACCATCGTTAAATTTATAATTATCTATTATTTCGCCGTTTAAATTTACTAAATAGACTGTAGAGGATTGATCGATTTGGATATTGACTGTATTATGAAAAATACTTGGCCATATTTTTGGCAATTCGTTTTCTTGTTGATCGATAGATATTTCAGCTATATTTATTTTAACTAATCCTTGAGTTTCTGTTCCTAACCACAAATTATTATTAGGTCCAAATTTTAAACAATTAATACTATTATCTGGTATCCCCGAATTAGTTGTATTATAATGATAAAAGTTGTTATTTGTGTAATGAATTAATCCATTTTCTAGTGTTGTAATCCAAAGATCATTATTATTGTCCACAGCAATATTATTCAAACTATTAGTTGGTAAATCAGAATTAATGGTATTAAACCAAATCCAAGATCCACTTTCTGTGAGTACACCTAGCCCTGCCTGTGGAGTACATATAATAATATTATTATTTTGATCAAACACGACATCTAACACACTATTATCTAAAATATCTGAATTAGATGAATAATATATATTAAACTCATTTTGATATGTCACGAGTCCACCATTCATGGTCCCAATTCCGATCATATTATTATTAATATTTTGATCTATACTCGTTATATTATTAGAATAAAAACCATTTTTAGTATTTTGTATAAACCATGAACCCTCAGCACCTAAATCCTCAATACATAATCCATCTGTAGATCCAGCCCATATTTGATCAGAATTATTATTGTGGAGTATAGTATTAATAACGCCATTATTCGGTTCACAATTGTTACCAAAATTATGATCCCAAGTCCATTGTTCGATGTTGCTCTCAAACTCATAATTATCCCACCAAACATTTTTAACGCCATTTATAGTTCCTATGAACATACTGGGGTTTTCATTAAAAGTGTCCCATTCTAGAGCAGTTATGATGTTACTTTTCAATTGATTTACATCAATATTAATCCAGCTATTATTTGATTCATTAAAAACATTTAACCCCGTTTCTGTTCCAATCCATAATCGCTCGGAATCATCAAATTCTAGACACCGGATTGTATTATAAGTAAGTTCAGAATTAGCGCTGTTATAAATTGTTATATTTCCTAATTCTTGAGCAAATGATGATGCTCCTAACAGGATTATTAGGAATAAACAAATTTGGACATTATACATCGAGTATTTATTTAGTGACAGTAAATGACTCTTTTAAGCTATTATTATTGTTTATACAATGAACAAAGTATAGGCCGTTGCAAAGACTAGAAACATCAAAAGTTAACTTTTCACCAGAACACATATTATTTACTTTCACCGTTTCTACAACTTTACCTAAGTGATCAAATAATATGATTTTTGTATTCTCAATATTATCATTAAATATAATATTTAATTTATCTTCTGTTGGGTTTGGGTATATACTTATTAGTTCTTCCTCGTTTTCCTCAATCATGGTATTGTCCTCATTTATAAAGACATTAACCTCAATAATATCACTAAAACATGAACTGCCTCCAATACCCCAGTCATTATTTATTTGCCAATCATAGAAATAATAATAATAATCTTCTGAAGAACCCGTACTTGCTTGTCCAGCACTATCATAATAACCCTCTGTAACACTTAATACGTCATCAATGGTATATGGAAATTCCGCGATACCATCTGTTGTTCTTTTTAGCATTGGATTATTGTCTCCAAAATTATTATTATTCATGTCGGTATTTGTAGTTATTAGATATTGATTACCAGGGGTGATCTCCCAATTTAAATCAATTATATATCCATCATTGCTCGATACAGGAATATTGATTAATAAATCATTCAACACTACTCCATTTTCATCATGTAGCTCAATAGTTCGTTCCCCTTCTTCATCAGTGTAAACTTTTACACTATTTAATGTAAATGTTTCAAAACAATCAAAAAGCAATCCTCCATTATATACAGTCCCACTATAATCACTAGAGCCTTCATGCTCCAAAGCCCCTGTAGATAGTGTTTCAGCTGCTTCTACCAAAATATTTTCATTCACAACATAGAATGTTGTGTTTTCATATAATGGCTCGGAAATAAACTCATTACCCTCATCTAGGAACTCTCCATTTTCATTTTGCCAGATAATATTACCATCCCCAGTAGCATTTAATATAGCGCTTTCGCCCATCTCAATAGTCAAATCATTTGCTATTGGAGTTTCAACAGGATCATTTACCAAAACTGTTATTGTCTGCGATTGTCCTTCTCCGCATGTAATTACTGTTGTTAAACTATATTCGCCACTTTCCCCCACTTCAATCGAAGGTGTAGTTTCTCCATTTGACCATAGATATTCATCAGCCGAAAAAGAAGATGGATTTAAAGTAATCGTTTCCCCATCACAGATATTAGGGTTACCATCTTGATCTGTTACTATTTCAATATTATAGCCACCGCCATCTAATTGTTGTGTTAATTCAACTTGTACTGCGGTCCAGTTGTTATCCTCATTAGACTCTAAATAATCATTATTTCTATCAACTTCACCAATAATCCAATATACTCCATTGCATATACCAGGCTCTAGATTGATCCATTGATCATCAAGCCACTCTCCATACAAATCTAACCACCCTGCTGATATACCTTGTTCAATAGGGCTGCATCCATAATTTCCCCCTCCAAGACCAAAATTAGGATAGTCACTATTAAGCTTGATATTACCACCATTACTACCATCATCAAATTCAGGGAATAATGCTAAATACTCAGGGCTATATCTGTTTTCATCTCTACAATGACCATAATATGTTGAACCAGTTCCTGTCCCACAGGTTCCATAATCCATTAAGCAAAAACCCATTTTAGCACCATCACTTACGATTGGCCAGTTTAGTGGATTAGGTTCATTTTCATCAGCAACTCTTAATGTAAACACCCCCCAGTCATCACTATGATTATGGCCATGTGTTGGATGATATGTCATGCTACCGGCCATTCGATCATAATAGGACATAGTTCCATCTGAATTTCTATGATAAACCCTCTGAAACGTTATTTGTCTAGCTGGTTCATCACTATCATCACAATAATAGCCAGATAAGTTACTCGAGGGGTCGGTGTCAATAATTGTATCATCACCACATATAAAATATGCCCAACCATTACCATCGACACCTCTTACTGTTAATGGGCCTACTCCATCGTTTGGTGTAGAAGCGCTTATACGTAACCTACCATTATTATTTCCAGCTCCTGTTTGTGGATATTCAGTAGGGCCATCACTAACATCAAGAATACCAAACCAGGATAATTGAATGTCAGGTAAAAGGTCACAATCAGTTTCATTTGGATCTAAACATTGACAATCGGTAGCATCATTTACTGTACATTGTGCTAATGATAGTGTAGGGATAGCAAATAATAGGGTAAAAATATATATAATTTGTTTCATAGTTTGATTATTTTTTAGGAACTCAAATTTACGATTATTTTTTTTAAAAATCAGAATGATCATTCCAGAATTTTATAGGTTATATTTTAAATATGAGTATTCATCTTTATTATATAGATAATGAATTTTATTATATTTGGGAGCTATGAAGCAGTTCTATTTAATGTTATTGATAGTTATTCCTAGTATAATTTATACTCAAGAATATATTGAAATAATAAAACCAGACATTCATATAAGAATGTCTCCATCAACATCATCGCCAATTGTTGCTCATGCCTTTAATGGAGAAGTTTATATAACGAATGGTGAAAACACAAGATGGTATAGTGTATTATTGCCATCAGGTGAGTCTCGTTGGATTTATAAAAGATTAGCAAAGAGGATAACTTTTAATAGTGATCTTCCATCCAACATCGAGATATTAAAGATACAAAGTGAGCTAGAGATTGCATCTGATGAAGCTAATATAGATGCTAATACCGAAGAGATACAAGATTTGAATAAAATAGAAATTAATAATATCCTTTTTGATAGATATATATTATTAGTATTGCAAGATTATAATATATTACCTCTTTTCTATCAAAATATTATCAGCTATACTAAGCCAGAAGAAAATAAAGATAGAAAAATGGTAGCAGAATATATGGTTAGTGTAGATCATATAGACTATGATCTATTTAAGATTGAAGGATATAACTTTTATATTGAAACAAGAAGGTGTTTTAAATTAGGCAAAGCATTAGATGCTATTATTTCCATGTATTATGAAGATCAAGATTTTATTCAGAAGTTGTGTTTTGAAGATGGCTATGGTAAAGGTTTTGAAAATTGTTACAATATTAAAACGATATATTCATCAGTTTTAGCAGAACCAAATTTAGTTGCTTTAACAATGGATGGTAAAATGAAAAAAACTAGCCTAATATTGAAAGAAACTTTATTGGAGCTCCCAGTTTCAACTTATTAGATGGATGTTTGCTTATTTCTATTTAATTTTATTCTTAATTAAGAATGGTATGTTAATTAATATAGCATGCCCTAAAACGGCCAATTCAAAAATAAAGATATAATAAGGCCATTGTCCAAAGAATGACTCATTTGATGGAATTAGTGGGTTATCAGCGATTGGAGTGTGTGTTAAATACATGTAGTTAGAGCCAAGCATATAATTAAATAATCCAACTATTAAAACAAGAAATTGAAGTTTTAAAAATGATTGCCACCAGGCATTTTTTCTTGGCCACATTTTCATAACAAAAATTGCATAAAAAGGAACCAAAATTAACCCCCCATGACCGATAAAGAAATCTATTTTATGTAAAAGGCTGTCACCGTGTGTTAGTTCTGGGGTTAAAAGTGAATGCATTCCACCAGGCATACCAATAAATAAAACCATTTCAAATGCCCATTTTTTCTTTTTTATCAATAAATAAATACAGAGGAACCACATTATAGAACATAAATGTAGGGGTAAAGAATCTTGAAGAGACCATATCCCTGTGTAAATATGGTATAATTCCATAAATATAAACTCGAATATAAATACTCCTCCAATTATTAACGTAAGTTGTTTTTTATGTAGATCAGATATTGATCTACCAATAAAAATTATTAAAAAAATTATAAAAATTGTAAATAAGTTGTAGAGATACCACTCATTTGAGAAAGGAGGTATGATTTTATGTTCAATCATAGCAATAAATATAATGAAAATCCTTTAATAAAAAAGAGAGTGTTTCCTTCACACTCTCTTTTTTATTATATCAGAATAATAAATATTTAAACCCTATTCTTTGCATTCAATTTTTCTCTGAATATTTCAGATTTTTTTTGAAATGTTTTTTCTTCAAACTCCCAATGTCCTTTTTTCCAAAATCGAGTACCATCATTTCTAAATTCCCATCCGCCATTAATCCATATTTTAGTTGGTGTATTTAGTTTTTGTACAATTTTATTTGGAGATAATCCCATATCTCTATTATCATTTATTTGTTGACTAAATGAGATATCATAAGATAATAAAGTAATTGTCATTGTGATATAAAATAAGTATTTTGTTTTCATAGTATTTCGTTTTTTTAAATTTATTTATGCATATAAATGGAGCCATTTATTCATGTCAATTTT
>CEUA01039603.1_pt1 | contig 11294 bp, 7 predicted proteins | sample 361541 | NCBI WGS metagenome assembly CEUA01 (sample SAMEA2623079, study PRJEB7988) | marine metagenome | isolation source: saline water (ENVO:00002010), including
CAACACACCGTTCATTCGGATGACCGAATCGACACAAGACGCAATCACCTTCAATGAGGATGGCGAGGATGTTGATTTCAATATACAGACCACTCTGGGTACGACCGTGTTTGTCGAGGGTGCCGGTGGTGCTGTAAACATTAGTGGTGCCCTTGGACCGCTGAGTGGTTCAGGCGAAGTACACGTTGCAGGCGTGACAGCCAATGACATTAACGCTTCAGGCTCTGTTATCCTTGAAAAAGATATCTACGTGGGCGGCTCAGTAATCCATAAAGCCGACACTAACACGAAGATAGATTTTACAGCAGACCAGATGGATTTTGTCGCTGGAAACGTAACCTTCTTAAGACTTGATGAAACCACTCAAGATGTCACAAGGTTCAATCCTGCTAGTGCAGACATTGATTTCCTTGTCGGTAGCTCAGTGATCACTGGCTCGCTCATGGTCGATGGTGATACTGGCGATGTACACATTTGTGGAGACACCTTCAACTTCGATCACAGCGAAGGGATCCTTCATATTCGCCCGGGCACCTCCGATCAGGGGCAGATTATCCTTCATAGTCGCGACGGCACTTCTGCCGACGATGCGCTGCTGCAGTTCCGACGCTATACTGATGGATCCCTTGCCAACGGCGACAACTTGGGACTCATCTACTTTTCCGGCGCAGAAGACGAGGATGGATCCTACTATGCCGGCGCCGGCATTATGGCTGAAGTTGATGATGACGCTTGGAATGACGCCTCCAGTACTGCCGGAAGGTTAAAGTTTTTTACAACTCCAGCAGGCTCTCAAGGCGGTCTGGCTACGAGATTAACTATTGATAAAACCGGCTTGTGTACTTTTGCTAACGATGTTCACTTTGACGGTGAGCTAACGAGCCACCTTGTATTCGCGGACAATGCTAGCAAGGGGATCTATATCGGAAGCGATCAGTTGTTCTACTTCAACAATGGCGCACCCTACGTTGGTATGGGTACAGAAACTGCGCCCGACACCTACCTCCACATCAAGTCTGCAGACTTCTCTGGACACGGCGGGCTTAAGATTGAAAGCACTGACTCTACTGTAGATCAGTTTTCTACAATGATCTCTCTTTTAAACGTCAACGATAGTACCATTGGTTCCGACAGATATTGGATTAAATTTACTAACGATGATGGCACAGTTGGAACCATTAGTACCGAAGTTGCATACAATACTTTTACAGGTCAGCACCCCTCTACAACTCCATCAGGTTCGATCTTGAGGCAGGGCATGATTGTTAAATCAACAGGTCAGTGCATTTATAAAGATGAAAGTATCAGTAACGCTTGGGTGCAAACTGAAGTTACGACCACCGAAAAAGACAAGGCAGTGCATGGCGTTTACAACAGCCTCTCAATAGGGGCAGCGGACTCTGTTATAAACGAAGATCTGTGCTCGATTAACGCCATTGGAGAAGGTCAGATTCTGGTCACAGACACCGGCGGCAATATTGAAGTCGGAGATTACATCTGCAGCAGCAACAACATAGGTCACGGCATGCTGCAAGACGATGATTTGCTTCACAACTACACTGTTGCGAAGGCGCTAGTGTCTTTAGATTTCTCAACCGTTGACGTTGATAGTGAACTTGGGTTTAAATCTGCTCTTATCGCATGCACCTATCACTGCGGATAGCCCTTGACGTGGCTACTATAAAATTGGCACTTTGCTAATGAACGAACTACTTATTATTGGAAAACCGTATTCTACTTCTTACTGTAAACGAGAGGATTATTAATGTCTAACATGCTAGAACAGGCGATTGTCGATGCGGCTGCTTTGAAGGAAGCAGCGCTGAAGAATGCCGAAACACAAATTCTTGAGAAGTACGCGCCGGAAATTAAACACGCCGTTGACGCCCTTCTGAATGAAGCTCCCGAAGATGAGGAGTTAGGTCTTATGCCTGAAGAGCCCGGCGTTGAAAGCCCCGAAGAGGGCGCCGATGAGCCAATTGACGATCTTGGAGCCAGCCCAGCCTATGCCGAGGGCGAGACGCTTTGTCCTTGCCCCGAGGAAGAAGAGGCGATTGAGCTTGATTTGGATCAGCTAGCCGCACAAGTCGCTGCCGAAGAGGAGGCAGGCGGTCTTGGTGCAGGCGCACAAGAGCCTCGCGAAGATGCTATGATGGCTCTTGAAGAGAATGAGGAAATTGATTTAACTGAGGAACAGTTAGCTGCTATCTTGCAGGAGCTTTCCGAAGAGATGACTGTTGACACAAAGCCCGTCCCACACGGACACGTTGGCGGACCAACAGGAACAGAGATTGAGGAAGCTGAGTTGCAGGCACTCGCTCAGGAGGAAGACTCCGAGGTTGCCGAGGAAAACAAAGAACTGCGAAAAGCTACGAAAGATTTAGAAGAGCAAGTTACTACTCTCACCAGTGAGAAGAAGAAGCTTGCCGAAGATTATGAACAATTAAGAAGCATTGCCTTAAAGATGAAAGACAACCTTGAGGAAGTCAATCTCTCTAATGCAAGGCTTGTTTATACTAATCGTGTATTGAATAGTGTCTCCTTGAATGAGCGACAAAAGAGTAAAATTGTCGAAGCACTGTCTAAGTCACGAACTGTCGAGGAAGTGAAGGTTATTTATGAAACCCTTCAGAGCACAGTGGGATCCGCTCCGACAAAGCGCGGTCCAGAATCACTGAGCGAAGCCATTAGTAGAAAGTCTACCACTTTACCAAGACGCAAACCCCAAAGAACAGTCGGTTCTGAACATGCGATTAGTCGTATGAAAAGATTGGCTGGGATTGATTAAGACAAAAACAAGGAGTATTATTTACAATGTCTATTATTAACAAATTGACTGAAGGTATTGTTGCTCGCGATGTGTCGAAGGAAGGCGCTGCTCTGCTTGAAAAGTGGGAGCGCACAGGTCTTTTGGAAGGTCTTGAGAGTAGTCGAACCAAGGATACTATGGCTCGTCTGCTTGAGAACCAAGCAAAGGAACTACTTCGTGAGGCATCCACCATGGCTGGTGGTGACGTTGAAGGATTTGCCGCTGTTGCATTCCCCATCGTCCGCCGCGTATTCGGTGCCCTCATTGCGAACGATCTCGTATCAGTTCAACCTATGAGTCTCCCAAGTGGACTCATTTTCTTCCTTGACTTCCAACACACGTCTGCTAAGCTTAACGCTGCTGCAGCCGAGTCGCTTTACGGCGGCAACGTTGTTGGTCAGGAAATCACCGGCGGCGTCAGCATTGACGACGACGGTACAAGTCGTCACGGCGAGAAGTCATTCTACGCCCTTAACAACGGCTCAAGCAGCCCAACTGGTTCATTGAACATTGCAGTTACGGCTGTGGCAGACTCAGGCGAAGGCGTTTTCATGGTTGGAAACGCTGCTGGTACTGATAAGTACCTTCGTTGGGATCCCGATCTCGCATCTGGTTCCTACGCTCAGGTTCTGCACTTGACTCTTACTGACGCTCAGCGTGAGTTAATGGGTCTTGACGGTAGTAACCAAAACCCCGTTGCACTTAACGTCAAAGTTGGTTTCTTAGGCGCCGCCTCGACCGCACCTTCTGGTGCTGCACAGGTTCGTCGTCTTACCAAGGCTTCCGGTTCTATTCTGGAAGTTGTCGTACACGCAACTGGCTCGTTCAGCAGCTTGGCACCCAGTACTGGTGATTCTGTCACCACTATTGTTCACCCCTTGGTGGACGATTTCACTGGTACCGCTGCAGCCGGATCTAATCAAGCACTCGGCGCTGTCGTCGGTACTGATGATTGGGGACTGGAAGCGAACGAGGGCATTGCCGAGATCGACATTAAGGTTGATTCCGTCAGTGTGACTGCCGTAACCAAGAAGCTCAAGGCTAAGTGGACGCCAGAATTGGGACAGGATCTTAACGCCTATCACAATCTGGATGCCGAGGTCGAGCTTACATCCATCCTCTCTGAGCAGATTGCTCTAGAGATTGACCGTGAGATCGTTGAAGATCTTATCAAGGGCGCTACTGCTGGTACTTATTACTGGTCTCGCTCCCCCGGTCTATTCGTGAACCGTTCCACTGGAGCGGAAATCGGTGCTGCTACAAAGGCGCCCGACTTCACGGGTACTGTCAGCGAATGGTATGAAACTCTTATTGAGACCATCAATGACATTTCAGCCCAGATCCATCGTAAGACTCTGCGTGGTGGCGCTAACTTCATCGTCGTAGGACCAGAAGTTGCCAACATTCTTGAGTTCACCAGTGGATTCCGTGCCAAGGTTTCCCATGAGGATTCCAAGGGTACTGTCGGTGCTGTCCAAGCAGGAAGCATTTCCAAGAAGTGGGACGTTTATGTTGACCCCTACTTCCCACGAAATGTGGTATTGGTTGGTCGCAAGGGCGGATCCTTCTTAGAGAGCGGATATGTGTACGCTCCTTATGTGCCACTGCAGGTCACTCCCACCATCTTTGGTGTCGAGGACTTCGTGCCACGCAAGGGTGTCATGACACGCTACGCTAAGAAGATGGTGCGTCCCGACATGTACGGTCTAGTCATCGTTCGTGGCTTGCTCGGCGAGTCAGGTGCAAGCTCCTAGAGCTAACTAAACCTCCAAAGTAATAAAGCCCCCATCTGTTGATCAGATGGGGGTTTTTGTATGTTAGAAACTATTTAATAGTGACCTCATCCGATTTATATCGGCTCATGTGTGGCTTGCCATGCAAGGGTAATGGGGTTAATTTGTCAATTAAAACTATGGAGGTATTAATGAATGGCTTTTTCACAAAACATCGCAAGACTTCGCTCTTTACTTCAAAACTTTGAGGTAGGTGAGGTTAAGCTTCTCAAGGATATGTCTCATCAGAAGGCAGTCTTAAGCGTAGGGTCTGCAAAGACTCTCGATCCTTCCGAATCAGGCAGACTTGTCTGGCTTGAATCTTCGGCTGGTCTTTTCACGCTCACACTTCCGAGTGTAGCTGCTGGACTTCAATATCGCATGATGGTTACCGAGCACACGCCTACTGGCGCAATTACGATTGCTGCTGGTTCCGCGATCATCTTTGGTAAAATCAACGAGACTGAGGTTGACGACACAGAAGACGGACCCGGCTCAAGTGGTAACACTGGTGCATCAAACTTGATCATCGGCACCACCGCTCATAGGGGCGACTGGGTTGAGTTCTACAGTGACGGTACTAGTTGGTATATCCACGGTAGCTCTGCTGCTGATGGCGCTTTTACCACTTCCTGATCTTAGGCTCTAGGAGTTAATAAGATTTAAATCTTCCCCCGACCCCTTGTGGGTCGGGGTTTTCCCTTTTGAGAAACTAATTACGTTACGGAGGAAATAATGAATGAGCCACCCAGAATTAACACCCAAAAGCAATCTAAGCAAAGTAATATTAACGTCCACAGGATCAACTGGTGACGTAACTTCGGCTTTACCATATGGCATCTATTCAGATTCCCATGATTTCGTGTCCGGAGCCTCTGATCAGGTTGCGTACGTCTACAAAAAGTTAGGCGGCGATGTGTTGGACATTGAATTGACAACGGGTAATGTGTATGCCGCGTATGAAGAGTCGGTATTAGAATATTCATACATTATTAATTCGCATCAAGCTAAGAACACTCTTTCTGATTATCTCGGCTCGATGACCGGATCATTTGATCACGATGGTGAACTCAAGACAGGAGAACTCTCTTCCAGTTTGAGCGGCGCCGGCGGTATTTCGTTGAAGTATCCTCGATTCGAGTTTGCCTACGCTCGCCGTGTTGCTGAAGGTATGGCTGGTGATGCTGGCGTTGGAGGTAACACCACTGAATACTCCTGTTCATTCAGAACAGTGACGAATCAGCAAGATTATGATTTAGACTCTATCATTCAAGATGCCTCAGACTCAGGCGAAGACGCCGCAGGAAACACAGTCAACTTCGCAGGACTGGTCGGACAGAAACATCTGACGATCAGAAAAGTTTTTTATAGAACACCGCACGCAATGTGGCGATTCTACGGCTACTACGGTGGCTTGAATACAGTTGGGAACTTGTCAAACTACGGACAGTACTCAGACGACTCAACTTTTGAGGTCATTCCGGCATGGCAGAACAAGGCTCAGTCCATGGCATTTGAAGATTCTATCTACACCAGAAACTCACACTACTCATTTGAGCTAAAGAATAACCAGCTTAGGCTTTTCCCCAAGCCGGTCAGTTCAAGTCCAAAATACTTTTGGATTCAGTTTACTATTCCGACTGAGCCATGGGAAACTAGCGGCTCTGCCGATATTGGCATCGATGGTGTGAATAACCTTAATAATGTCCCGTTCCAGAATGTTCCTTATGATAGCATCAACTCGATTGGCAAGCAATGGATCCGCAGATTTGCTTTGGCGCTCTGCAAAGAGACTTTAGGGCAAGTAAGAAGCAAGTTTGCACAGATTCCTATTCCCGGCGAGTCTGTTACTCTCAATGGAGAGGCTTTGCTGACGCAAGGCAAGGAAGAGCAAGACGGTTTGAGAACAGAACTCAAAGAACTGCTCGATGAGTTGACCTACAACAAGCTGATGGAAGGCGATGCCGACAAAGTGGATCAAGTTAATAAGATTCAATCGAAGATCCCATTGTCGATCTTCGTATTTTAGGAGTAAGTTATGTCGGACCCTAAAGATAAATGGAAGCAGCCAGAACAACCACCTAGCCCACTGTTCACAGGACAGAAGGAGCGGGATTTGGTTAAGCAGGTTAATGATGAGCTTATTGAGAGAGTCATTGGTCAAGAGGTTTTATATTTTCCGCTTGACATCGAGCACACTAACTATCACCCACTGTACGGAGAGGCAATAAACAAGACGTATTTGCCTCCAGTCCGAGTGAAGGCACTGGTAGAATGGGAAGGGCTGGAAACTATTTATACCGAATCCATGGGTATTGACAAGATCACCACAATGACTGTTCATTTCCACAAGAGAAGATTAACAGAGGATCAGGACTTATATGTTCGCGAAGGCGATATGTTGCGCTACGGCACACAGTTTTATCAATTGGTTAAGGTCTCTGAGCCAACCCGAGTGTTCGGACAGATCGAGCACATGATGGAAATCAGTGCCAAGTGTGTGAAGGTCCGGAGGGATGTATTCGATGGCGAATGATAAAAATCATCACAGTGATCGGCTGACTTTTGAAAGCTCAGCAAAGCTTAAAGAATTGGACTTTGCTCCATCGACCCCGGAAACGATTGACTATGCCATGTTTAACTGGCTCAATAATATATGTGATATTCACAGCGATACCAGTAAGGGCTGGACAAAAGTACCTGTGATCTGGGTTGGCGCCGAGCGCGCTCACCAGAGCAAGGCTAATAAGAACCTTCGTGATAGCGGTGGCATGCTGATTTTACCAATGATGGCATTGGACAGAATATCGATCACAAAAGATCCAGCAAGGAAGGGTATGATGCCCGCAAACCTATGGTCAAATGCGTCTTCTCTAGGAAACGACAGCCAGCCAATCACTATCGCCCGCCGGATCAAGCAAGACAAGACCTCATATCACAGGGCTGCAGCCCAAAAGAGGCAATGGGGCGGCGATGAATACAGCGGAGACACCAAGCCAAACAGGGACTCTCTTCGTTTTTATACTCAGAAGCAGGATGGCAAAATTGTGTACGAAACCATCTCTATGCCAATGCCAAGTCGTGTCTTGGTGGAATATAAGCTAACAATTCAGGCAGATTACCACCAGCAAATGAACGAGATCCTGCAGGGGATCCACGACAAGCTTGGAAACCATAGCTGGTTCCGTATTACACACGAAACGCACAAATTTGATGCAAAGATGGACGACTTTTCTTTCGATAATAACTTGGCAACCCTTGAAGAAGAGGATCGGACACTGAGAACCGTTATAACTATTAAAGTAGAGGGTTATCTGATCGGCGGCGGCAAGAATGATATCAAGCCCAAGCTTACTATTCGAGAAAATGCGATAGGTATTGTTATGCCAAGAGAAAGTGTGATGCTGGACGGCTTTCCAGTGCCTGAGCGCTTTGCCAGATTCTCCAGTGAAGGTTCTCTTCGTAATGTCCGCCAAGTGCTGGCGACACAGGTACAGTTTGGTAAGGTACACACATCCGGCGGCACTGGCGGTGGCGGTGGCGTTTCTTCAGGAGACGTAATTCATCACGATGACTATGTAGTACTGGAATCGGTCACTGGAACGCTTAATGGAACGAACAAATCCTTTACGCTGGAGGCTAACCCCCGCGAGGGAACACTTACTGTGGTTCACAATGGTTTGATTCTCACCCCCGGCGCCAGCGCCGACTACACAATCAGTACAAACACAATCACTATGACGGAAGCACCCTACTCTGGAGACAGGCTGGTGGTGAGCTACGTTAAACAATAATAATAGGAGCACATTATGTGGAAACAATCATGGAACAAACTTAAGACAGCTTTGGGTTCTCCCGAAGACTATATTGAGGAAGAAGAAAAGGCAGAACCCGAAGAAGCCCAAGAGGTACAACAGGAGGAGGCGAGTGAGTCTGAGTTTTGTTCAGATCCGCAAATCCCAGTTGCTCGCGAAGACCTTGTTCCTGTGCTCAACACCATGCAGTCGATTAAAAACCTTAAAGGGCTCGGCGGTGAAATGTTTTTGCGCCACGAACAAGAGAAGGCAGAATTTATTAAAGCGAATAATGCATTAAATGCCCAAATGACCCAGCAGATCCTCGACCTCAGAACTACTTATAATGTCGAACCCACTATCGATTATGTTCTTAACTTTCCTGCGGGCGAGGAAGAAGAGGGTAGCTTTGTGCGTCATGAAGAGCCTGACTCTGAGTCGTAGTTAGCCCTCGCTTTTTCATCGAGCTTCTTGGTAGTAAGTTTGGCACGCTTATTTATTACTATAGGAGGTAAAATGAATGGCACGTACTTTAGTAAATGCGCACGCACTGTCGCACTTTTCTGGTTCAAACTCCACCACGGCGAAATTCGCCCAAGGTATTTATACTGGTGGTATGAGCATGGAATCGGGCTCAGTGAGTAGCGTAGGAACATTATCCTTTTACGATGGCGGTAGCATTTCGTATGAGGGTTCCAAGATTCAACTTTATAATAATACAAATATTGAAGGTACTTTAGCGGTTAACACCAGCCTTACAATCGATAGCACTACGATCAGTGCTGCTGAGATTGGAGTGTTGGACAGTGTGACTGCCGGTACCGTTGCGGCTTCAAAAGCTGTTGTTGTCGATGGCAACAAAGATGCAGCTTCTTTCCGCAACATCACTCTCACAGGGGAACTCGATGCTGGCTCTCTCGACGTAAGTGGAGATTGCGATATCGACGGAACCACAAACCTCGATGCTGTAGACATTGATGGCGTTGTTCAGATTGACGGCGCTACCACTTTCGGTGTCAACGACACTGGTGTAGATGTTAAGATGTTCGGTGCAACATCCGGCAAATACTTGCTCTGGGATGAGTCTGGCGATGAACTCGTTCTCGCTGGTGACGGCACTAAGATTTCTTTCTATGACGCTGGCGGTGGCGAAAGCATTTCCGCTGACGGGTCGGGAGAACTCACCATTGCCGCAGGTACAGAGATTGAATTGGCAGCTACAACTGTCGAAGTCAGCGCTGATACCTTTGAGGTGGGCTCTGCTAACTCAGCAGATCCTCTCGTTATTCTCAAGAACACCACAAACGACGCCAATGGTGCTCGCTTGCGCTTTGTCAAAGACAAGGGTGCAGCCGGCGCTGATAACGACGTTGCTGGTCAGATTGAGTTCTATGCAGATGATGACAACCAAGATCAGGTTCTCTTCGCTAAGATTGTAGCTTCTGTCTCTGATGCCAGCAATGGTGCCGAAGGCGGTGAGTTGGAATTCTTCGTTGCTGAGCATGATGGTACGGCAACTGCCGGTCTCACTCTCTCAGATGGCGATGCTAACGGCGAAATCGATGTAACAATCGGTGCCGGTGCTAACTCCAGAGTCACCATTCCCGGTAACCTTATCGTGACTGGTACCACAACGACAGTTGATGTTGAAGTGGTTAACACCGCCAATGGTGTTATCTTTGAGGGCACTAGCGATGACGGTAACGAAACAACCCTTAAAGCGGTTGATCCAACTGCCGACCACACCGTTCAGATTGCGAACCAGTCTGGTTACTTGATTCCATTTGCTGCTGCTTCGACTACGGCGATCAGTTCAACCCCAGCAGAGCTTAATAAACTTGATGGCGCTGGCGCTTCTGTCACTGCTGCTAAGTTGACCACTCTCACTGCTCTTACCGATGCAGAGATTGGTTATGTTGATGGTGCTGCTGCTGGTACGGCTGCTGCTAGCAAGGCTGTTGTCCTTGATGGCAACGCTGACACCGCTGGTATGCGTAACCTCTCGTTGACTGGTGATATTACTATCGATGATGGTGGTTCGCTTAAGGAAGGGGGCGGTACTGCTGCTTTCACCTTTGACGGATCTGGTCACGTTACTAAGATTGGTCAATCTTCACCCACCGCTAACTATGCCCTCTCTTGGGACGGTAGCAAGGCTGTTTGGGCGGAGTCTGGTGTTTCCGGTTCTGCTCGACACTATTCGACCGCTGGTATTGAGACTTCTGGTTACCTTCGGGTTTCTGGCTCTGTCACTGCTGGTGATTCTAGTGCTGATGTTTCTACATTCCTTTCGCAAATTACCGCTTCTAACGGTATGCTTGTTCATGGTCCTGACCCGTTCCAAGTGTTCGGTGTTGAAGGTCAGAACGCAACTATTAACCTTTGCGCTGATGATGCAGATGACGCCGCCGACCGTTGGTCGATGGTTGCTCTCCAAAATGCTGCCCAATACGAAATTCGTCACGGCAGTGGAGTAAGTCCGCTTACTATCACCAGCGCTGGTAACGTAACTGTTCTTGGCGATCTTACCATTACTGGTGATGATCTTATCATGAATACCAATACTTCAGGCTTTATGCTTGTTGCAGATGGCACTAGCTACAACCCTGTAGCTATCAGTGGTGATGTTACTATGGCGAACAACGGTGCTGTTACTATTGCTGCTGGTGCTGTTGAGCACGGCATGCTTGCTGAAGATATTATCTCTGGTCAAGCTGCTCTCGGTAGTGCTGCTGTTGCTCAAGCTGACTTGTTGATGCTTGATGATGGTCCCGGTACTGTTAAGAAGGTTACGTTCTCAAACTTTGAGGATTCAATCTTCGGCAACATCTCAGGTGATGCTACTGTCGCTGCTGGCGGTGCTTTAACAATCGCTGCAGGCGCTGTTGAAAACAGCATGCTTGCCGACGACGCTGTTGG
>CEUA01027594.1_pt1 | contig 11284 bp, 13 predicted proteins | sample 361541 | NCBI WGS metagenome assembly CEUA01 (sample SAMEA2623079, study PRJEB7988) | marine metagenome | isolation source: saline water (ENVO:00002010), including
ATTTTTTTATCTCCAACATACACACCTGGCGCTCCTTCGATGAAAGAACTTTCAATGGAGTAATGCTTGAGTATGTTTTGTATTAGGTTTTGTAAATTTGCAACCAGCGCCTTGGGTCCTAATTTCTTCTGTTTAATATCTAGTAAAAAATAAATGACTAGCTGACCTAGTCCGTGAAAAGTAACCTCGCCACCCCGATCAGTTTGAATAACTGGAATATCTCCAGGGTTTAGAACATGAGCATTGTCTGCTGCAGTGCCTAGAGTGAAGACTGGTGGATGTTCTAAAAGCCAAATTTGATCATTGAAAGATTTAGCCTGGATCATAGAGCGCATTTGCTCATAAGTATCTGCATAGGCTTGATTGCCTAGTTTAAGAAACTCAGGAGCTATCGTCACTGTTTGTACGTGCCTCAACAAAAGCGTCTTCGGCAATGGCATGAAAACTTTTTACTTCTGCCATAAAAGTTTTGAATGAATCATAAACTTTTTTTACATCTGGATCATTTGCAGCAGAAGTCTCTAAGATCTCTTCGGAAATAGCGCGAAATTCATTAATCACATCTGCGGGCAATTCTCTTAATTGCACATCATGGTTGGTGATTAAATCCTTAAGCGCTCTGTTGTTTGATGCTGTGTACTCATCCAATAAATCTTGATTCACCGCCTTAGCTGCTACCGTGACTATCGATTGAATATGGGGTGGTAAGGAATTCCATGCATCTAAATTAATGGTGAATTCCAGCATGGAGCCTGGCTCATGCCAGCCTGGATAGTAGTAGTATTTGGCAACTTGTTGAAACCCAAAAGCAAGATCATTGTATGGACCAACCCATTCAACCGCATCAATGGTACCTGTTTGCATAGCGGTGTAAAGCTCGCCCCCAGGAATGTTCACTGGAATGCCGCCAGCTCTTTTGAAGACTTCGCCCCCAAAACCTGGAAAGCGCATTTTGAGTCCCTTGATATCATCGAGTGAATTGATTTCTTTGTTAAACCAGCCAAACATTTGAGTACCGGTGTTGCCTCCAGGCAGAGGCTTCATGTTGAAAGGTTTATATAGCTCTTCCCATAGCTCTAAACCGCCGCCTCGATTTACCCAAGCATTAATTTCATCAGCAGTAAAACCAAAAGGCACGCCTGCAAAAAACTGTGCAGCTGGGACCTTACCTTTCCAGTAATAAGCTCCACCATGCCCCATCTCTACTGCGCCTGAAGAAACCGCATCAAAGACTCCCATAGCAGGAACAAATTCCCCGGCTCCATAGACCGTTACCTTGAGTTGGCCTTGTGTCATTTCTTCAACCAATTTGCTAAATCGTTCTGGGGCCATGCCCAGACCAGGATAATTCTTGGGCCAAGTGGTAACCAATGACCATGAATAGTTTTGAGCTTTTGCCTCGCCCGCTGTGCTTTGCTCTGCTTGTCCACATGCCATGAGCAAACTTAAAGCCAATCCAGTTATTAAAAAATTCTTCATCCCAACATCTCCAATTTAGCAAAGGCTAATACTAACCATTTGCTGCCAGCTTTTTCAAAATTAATTTGAACTCTTGCTGATTCACCTGATCCCTCATAGTTTAAAACGACACCGAGCCCAAAGGTAGGGTGAACTACTTTTTGTCCCAATCCTATGCCCACCTCATCTTTAAAGTCCATGGTCGATTTTTTTGGTTTTCGCACATAGGAAGTGGTCACAGAGGCACGTGGTCTAATCTCTTCAATAAAAACCGCAGGGATTTCTTTTAAAAATCTTGAAGGCGGATTAAATACATCCGACCCATGCAGCCTTCTAGATTCTGCATGAGTTAAATAAAGCTTTTTCATGGCACGAGTAATGCCGACATAGCAAAGCCTTCTTTCTTCCTCTAGTTGAGATGGGGATTCTATAGACCTGCCATGAGGGAACAAAGTTTCCTCTAGGCCGGTAATAAAAACCAAGGGAAACTCTAATCCCTTAGCTGAATGTAATGTCATTAACTGCACAGCATCTTGAAACTCATCGGCTTGAGTATCTCCAGCATCTAAGGAAACAGTATCTAGAAAGATTTCTGCAATCTCTTTGTGAGATTTTTCTTTTTCAAATGATTGCTCAAAGTTTTTTGCAGAAGTCACGAGCTCTTCAAGGTTTTCGATTCTTGTTTTGCCTTTTTCTCCAGCTTCTTTTTTGTGGTACTGATACAGGCCAGATTTTTGGATGATCAGTTCCATTAAATCTGACAGAGGAGTTGTATCAAGGAGTTCGATGCAATGGGAAATCAACTCAAGATAGGCTCTAAGACCTTGGCCAGCTTTGCCTACCATCTTACCCTCATCAAGCAATTTAGCCGCAGCTTTAATATAAGAAAGATTATACGCTTTAGCGGCATCTCTAATTTTTGCCTGAGACTTGACACCGATGCCTCTAGTTGGATTGGCGATAGATCTTTCAAATGCAGGATTGTCATGCGGGTTGAATACTACTTTCAAATAGCTCATGGCATTTTTGATTTCCATCCGTTCATAGAACCTAAGACCACCATAAATACGATAGGGAATATTGATTCGCAATAGTGCTTCTTCCAAAGCCCTGGATTGTGCATTGGAGCGATAGACAATTCCCACATCTTGATAAAGCTCGCCACTGTCCATCCAGTTTTTAATGGTTCCGGCAATAAATCTTGCTTCATCCTGCTCGTTGTATGCTTGATAGAGAGTTATGGGTTCGCCTTCCAATGAATCAGTCCATAGATTTTTTCCTAAACGGTCTTGATTGTTATCAATCAATGCGTTGGCGGCGCTTAAAATTACACTGGTTGAACGATAGTTTTGTTCCAGTCGAATAATTTTAGCTTTTTCAAAACTTGCTTCAAAAGATGCAATATTTTCTACTTTAGCTCCCCGCCAACCATAAATAGATTGATCGTCATCTCCAACAGCGGTGATGGTGGAGAGATCCGAAGCCACTTCTTTTAGCCAGTTATATTGAATGGTGTTGGTGTCTTGAAACTCATCAACCAAAACAGCTTTAAATCTATTATGAAAAAACTCTTTCACAGTTTTATTGTTTTTAACTAGCTCATATGCTTTAAGTAATAATTCAGCAAAATCTACCAAGCTGTCATTGAGGCATGCTTCTTCATAATGTTTATAAATACCTTTAACTGTCTGGGCGTAAAAATCACCATTGTCATTAACTTTATCTGCACGAATACCCTCATCTTTCCAGCTATTGATTTGCCACTGCATCTGTTTAGGCGGCCAAGCGCCATCATCTAGACCCGCCTCTTTGACCAAACGTTTGATAATGCGTAACTGATCATCGCTATCTAAGATGGTGAATCCAGAAATAAGCCCTGCTTCTTTGTAGAATCGCTTAAGGGTTCTGTGTGCTAAACCATGAAAAGTCCCGCACCACATATCACCAGCAGGTGATTGCAGTAACTCTTGAATTCTCGATTGCATCTCTTGGGCTGCTTTATTGGTAAAAGTAACCGCCATGATAGAAGAGGGGTTAAGGCCCATGGCCTCAACGTTCCATGCAATTCTATGAACCAGTACCCTAGTCTTTCCTGAGCCTGCACCAGCCAAAACTAAAAGACTCTTATCTTCTGAGGTCACCGCTTCCCGCTGCGGGTCATTTAAGTGTTCTAGTATGTGAGAAACATCCATTAGGGGTTCATTTTTTAATCTAAGAAGCCTATTCTAACCTTTATGCAAACTAAATTATTGAGAGAAATTAAAATAGCGCTGCCTAACTTAAGAAAGTCTGAAGTAAAGGTCGCTGAATTTATATTAAACAAACCGAGCACCATTATTGAGCTAACCACCGCCCAAGCTTCCAGTGAAATAGGCGTTAGTGAGCCTACCTTAATTAGGTTTTGCAAAGCGGTGAATTTTGATGGTTTCCAAAAGTTCAAACTGACTCTCGCTCAGCAGCTGGCTGCAGATGACTATTTTCATTCCTATGAAATTAACCCTGAAGATTCCATTCAAGAGCTAACTGAAAAGGTGTTTGATAGCACTATCAGTGAAATTTTAAATGTTAGGTCTCAACTTGATCAAGCAACACTCGAAAGGGCCATTGAAACTCTAGCCAATGCTAAAAGAGTTGAATTTTATGCGTTTGGTGGATCTGTTCCGATAGCTATGGATGCGCAACATAAATTTTTTCGACTTAAAATTCCGTCTTCTTGTATTTCTGATCCTCATATTCAATTTATGTCTGCAAACTCTCTCAATGATAGAGACGTGGTTGTAGCCATATCTCAATCTGGAAATACTGCGGCTTTAGTGGAAAGCATTAAAACGGTCAAAAGTTTTGGGGTAATTGTAATTGGGCTCATGCCGTCAAATACGCCCCTTTCAAGAATATGTGATATTTCACTTGATATTGATGTCGGAGAAAATGCAAGATTGACAAGACCGCTCACCTCACGATTAGCTTATATGGCAATCATTGATGTATTAGCAGTTGGCGTAGCTCAGCTAAAGCCAGAGGCACAAGATCATTTATTTAATATTGTGACTAGTCAAAATTCTTTGAAACTGAAGTAGCTAGTACCTTAGGTTTTCTCTAAACCAAAGATTAACCATCCACTTTTCGCCCTTTATTACAGGCATGCCACCATGCAGGGATCGTGGATTAATTTTTGGATGCGTGACTGAATCATTTAGCAGGGTATTGTGGAAAACTACAGCGTTGCCTTTGTTTGGTGGAATATTGATACCAAGCTCCGGAAACCCGGTTTCACCTCCCTCCTCTACATCATTCAGATACGCAATAACCGTAATCACTCTTTGGCCACCAGGTTCCCAGTTATTTTTTCCATCTTCTGTCTCATAATCAAATGAATCAAAATGCGGCTTATATTGAGCACCTTTTTTATAGTATACAAGCTGATACTGTTCAGCATTTCTGATCGGCATTTGAACTAAAATTGAAAACCTTTTACTAACCTCGTGCACAATATCATTAGCATCATGCTGTATCCAACAATTTTCACTGGTTCTGCTTTCATGTTGAATATGTTGATCAGGACTAATAACTGTCGAGGGTTTTAGCTTGCCCTCAGAGGCTTTTATAAAAGCATCACACTCATCATTGCTAAGAAAATTATCTACTACGTATAAGATAGGGTCGGCAGCATACATGGTGACATTATCAGCAATTTTTTTTGGATATTCTTTATCTTTCATATGAGATAATTGTAATTTAAAAAAAGCTTTCTATCATGTCGAAGAAAATTTTTATCTCAGTAGCTTCCTATCAAGACCCATTGCTTCTTGAGACACTGTGCAGCGCCTATGAAAATGCAGAAAATAAAGATGATCTTGTGTTTGGTGTGTGTGAGCAAGCAGATACTGGAATTGACGTTCAGTCCATAAATTTTAAAAATCAAATTAAATATGAATTATTAGATCCTGTTATGGCAAAGGGGCCTTGCTGGGCAAGAGCAAGAATTCAACAATTAATTACAAATGAAGAATATTTTCTTCAGATTGACTCCCATACTATATTTGCAAAAAGCTGGGATAGGATTTTATTAAATTATCATTCATGGCTGGAAAAATGTCTTAAAAATCAATTTGTTATAACTGGATACCCTAGAGGTTTTAAACCAAATAAAGAGCTTACCAGTTTTGAATTAAATACGGCTTATAAAGAGACGCTTGGAATAACATTTAGAGAAAAGAGAATGTTTGAGGATGGATACTATTCTATGCAAAAAAGCTTTCCTGCAAATACTGAATTGCCAGCCAAGGGATTGTTAATTGCTGGTGGATTTATTTTTGCTAAAAAGGAATTCACCAGTTTAATTCCCTATGACCCCAAATTCTATTTTCATGGTGAAGAATTAAGTGTCGCATTGAGGCTGTATACCAACATGTGGGATGTTGTACACATACCTAGGATTCCACTGTTTCACTTATATACAGATGTGGATAATATGATTAGAAAGCTCCACTGGGATCCTGAAGACGAAAAAAATAGAGTAATTAAGTGGAATGAATTAGATAAACTAAGCAAATCTAGGTTGGGGGATCTAATTAATAAGAAATTACAATCTCCGTTTGGCTTGGGTTCATTCAGGTCTGTTGAGGATTTTGGAATCCTTTCTGGAGTAGACTTAATAAATAAAAAAATTGTCGATGAAGAAGTTGCTACAAATAGTTTCTGCTTTGAAGAAATTCAATCTAAGACCGAGCCATTTCATTCGATTAATTTTGAAAATGCGTAATTAAAAAAATTTAAGGAGAAAAGAATGAGTGAAGATGCAAAAAAATTTTTAAATAGTTATGGCGATTTTGTTACCAAAGTAACAAGTGAGCCAAGCTTGAATCAAAGTAGTTTAGATGTTCGCATGAAGGAAATTGATTCTTCATCTCCAATAGAGTCTGCAAGACTATTAACGGCTGCTCTTGGATTGGGCAGTGAGACAGGTGAGTTCGTAGAAATAGTAAAGAAGATGTTCCTTCAGGGAAAGCCAGCATCGGAAGATAATATTTTTCATATGAAAAGAGAGCTTGGAGATATTATGTGGTATTGGGCTACAGCCTGTATGGCACTAAAGCTTGATCCCTACGATGTAATCAAAGAAAACCAAGATAAACTTGAAGCAAGGTATGGAGAAAAATTTGAAGTTGGTAGCAGTGAGCACAGAAAAGATGGAGACTTGTAATTTCAAATTATTTGAACCTAGTAAATAGATTTTTGATTGAAATCTTCAACGGCCTCCTTAAATTCTGAGGTTAATTGATCTACTAAAATTTGAACTGATGGAGAGTCTTTAATCGAGCCAATGCCTTGACCAGAGCCCCAGATATCTTTCCATGCTTTTGCAGCCGTATTACCGCCAGACCCAAAATTCATTGATGATTTGTCTGCCTCAGGAAGATCATTAGGGTCTAAGCCAGCATTCATAACTGAGCCCTTTAAGTAGTTACCATGAACTCCGGTGAATAAAGAGGAATATAAAATGTCGTCAGCAACACTGTCGATAAGCATGTCTTTATATCCCTGGTCAGCATTAGCCTCTTCAGTAGCAATAAACCTTGTTCCTAAATAAGCAAGGTCAGCTCCTAGCGCTAAGCTCGATGCAACTGCACTTCCAGAACTTATTGAGCCTGAAAGAATAATCGTCCCATCAAAAAACTCTCTGACCTCTCTGACCAAAGCAAAAGGCGAGAGTGTCCCAGCATGACCGCCTGCTCCAGCACAAACTAAAATCAAACCATCAACTCCTTGTTCAGCAGCTTTCTTTGCATGCCTGACACTTATAACATCATGATAAACAAGCCCCCCATATGAATGGGCAGCAGTCACAATTTCTTCAGGCGGTCTTAAAGAGGTAATAATGATCGGAGCCTCGTGCTTTACACAGAGCTCCATATCGCCCATCAATCTATCATTGGATGCGTGACAGATTTGATTAACTGCATAGGGGGCAATAGGTAAGTCTGGATTTTCAGCTTTTTCCTTGGCTAATTCTTCCTTAATTCTTATGAGCCACTCCTCAAGCACATGCTGGGGTCGAGCATTCAATGCAGGAAAAGAGCCAACAATTCCAGCCTTGCATTGAGCAATAACCAATTCTGGCCCAGAAACCAAAAAAAGGGGTGCACCAATAACTGGAATGGCTAAATTAGCTTGTAAAATTTTTGGAAGCGGCATGATGGTCCTTTTTTTAAAAAAGCTAGTTTAACTTAAGCCTTGATGTTATTAAATAGAAGCTCGGGAATTAAAAAACTCATCTGCAACCCAGCTGATCGACCAATTATGCCCCAGTCGATTCCCTTTATAAGTATCTGGAAGAGTGGTTACTAGGCTGCCTTTTATATTTATTGCTTGAGGATCTTTGGACAAATCTCTGTATGCATTATCAAGCCGATGTTGAGTTCTCCATTCATGAAGTGTTGCATTAATGGGTGTTTCCTTAATTGGTTCATAACCACATATTTTATTTAGCATAGCGGTGCCTGACAGAGGAGATGCTACAACATGAACCTCAATAGGGGTTGTAAGTTGCCAATTTTTTAAAACATGTGTGACCAATATTCCTCCATAGCTATGGCCAATTAAAGAAACCTTTTTAAAAGATTCATTTTGATTCAAAATATTCGCGATCTCCTTTGCTAATTTTTCAGCAGAATTTTGAAAACATCCATCATCAGCCCAGCGATAAAAATACATATGCTTCTGCTCTGAATCAATTGTTTTAATGGGATATATCCATTCATAGCCCTCACTACTGCCTCCATGCACAGCTATAAAAATTTCCTGAGCTTCATTCGTACTTGGCTCCATCGAATTCAAGCCATGCGGCAGATCAACCAGCCTTTGGCCTAATTTTTTTACAGAGATATCGTTAGTAAAATCCATTAACTTAATAGGAGACTGGGGCTCAATGTCGCAGCTCGTTACAAAAAAAGCGAGAAATAATAAATAGGGTATATGCTTCATGTTGTTATTTAATGAAATAAGCAACACTGTGGTCATCAAAATCTTTGGCGCCAACTTTATCAAAACCCATCTTTTCATGAAAGTCTAAGGAGGGCTGATTAACAGGCTGAGTATTGACCTCTAAAGCTATAGGCACATCATCACCATCGGCTTGAACAAATATATCTTTATAAATAGCTCGGCCTAGACCTCCTCTTCGATGCCGCTTATCAATTGCCACTCTGTCTACATACATAAATTTTTTTAACCTTTGAGCAAAGAATTTGTAATTTTCTGACATATAAGACGAACCCTCTCTCATGCAAATTATAAATCCAACAATCTCATCATTGTTTAAGACCAATAAATTGTATGAACTAAACTCAATTAATTGTTTTAAGTGGTGCATAGATTCGAGCGAGCCTACCTCTGGGGTATTAGCCTGATTTAAATCATAAATTGATTGGAGCTGAGCCTCATTATTATGGCCATTAGGAAGGCTTTGTAATTTATATTTAGAATTCATGCGATACAAATATCAATCTGTCTGTTCGGATTTACAGCCTCTGCAAAAGCAATACCTAAGAATGTCTTATTTGCATAAAAAGCTTTCTTGCATTGTTGAATAATAAAAAATGAGCAGCCATAAAGAACAGCCAGCTCAAAACCGAGAATCAAATAAACTTTTAGCGCTAGGCTGGTCACATCCATAATAAAGATCCTTAAAAATATGTGGCTATGAAAGTTCTGGGCGTTTAGCTCCAAAATTTGAAAAATAATCTTTGATAATCTTAAGATCTTTCTCTACATCACCTGAGGGGCTAAAGAAATCCCCTAGCTCAACAGTTTTATTTGAAAAATCAATTCCAGCCATCATGATTTTACTATTAGTTTCATTAGCAATTCGAAGGAATCCTGTTTTTAATCTCTCAACCTTTTGTCTGGTTCCTTCTGGGGCTATAGCAATAATAAAGCCTTTATATTTATCAGTAACATTTTGAATTTCTTTTTTTAGAGCCTCTGGATTTGCTCGATTAACTGGGATGCCTCCCATCTTTCTGAGCAGTCTTCGAAAACCCCTTTTAAAGATAGAATGCTTTCCAACCCAATGGATATGAACATCGAGACTCAGTATAAGTGACATTGCAAGCACAAAATCCCAGTTTGAGGTATGGGGGCCAGCAATTAATACAACTCGCTGGTCCTTAGGAAGATGGCCGGTAGTTTTCCAGCCAGTGATCTTCATTAAAAATTTACCCAGGAGTCTCAAGATCCTAGGCCTATATGCACGAAGGTGCTCAGGAATAAAAATTTTGTATTTGCTCATTGCGACTAGTCTATATGGTTTTGGCGTGTGGTTCTAATTATTGAGTGGAATATATGTTAACAAGAATCACGCCATTAACTATTAAGAATAATCCTAGGACTGATTGCCAATTTAATACCTGGTCATAAATAAAATAAGATAAGACCGCTATTGCCAATACTCCTAGACCACTCCAACAAGCATAAACAATTGCGAGAGGTATTGCTCTTAAAGAAAGAGTTAAGAAATAGAAAGAGGCAAAATAACAAATACTCATAATAATTGTTGGGATCTTTTCTGAGAATTCCTTTGTTATTGGAAGCATTAGAGTTCCTGCTACCTCGAATAGAATTGCTGCCAGTAATGATAAATACGCTGACATAACTATATAAACTACTTTAACTTCCTAAGTATCCAAAAACCAAGCCAAGTACTAACAATAGCTTTGAAGGTTTGAGATAAGATAAGCGGCAGTGAGAAAATAAAATCTAGCCAAACATTCCAAAACCAAGAATAAAACCACTCAACTAATGGGAGAACTAATGTAAGGTAGTTTTTTATAAATTCAATGTTAGACAATGACAGAATTCCATAATCAGATGAGAGCACTACCTGTATACCCCATAAAACAACCAGAATCTGTATGGGTGTTGTAGCAATACAAAAGTATGCAATAATTTTAAGAAATGTATTCATGATTAAAAGAATCCATGCTTAACTATAGTGAGTTTACAGGAGAAACAAAAATGTATAAAAAATTTAGTTTATTTTCTTTATTGATGATTTCTATCTCAATATCTCTTTCGGCTTATGAGCCTTATGGGTCTCATACCTCTGATAAATGGCAAATATGGGCTTATTCAACTGCAGCTCCATCCTTCTTAGGTGATAAGGCATCCATAATAGGTAGCAGTGGAAAAGTAATACGAGAAGGTACAAACGGATGGACCTGCCAAGCAGGAAATCCAAGACCGGTTCCTGCCAAAGGATGGAAAAGCGCCCATGATGCTATGCCCGCATGTTTTGATGCTGAGGGTGCAAAATGGATGGCTGCATTTATGACAAATGAAAAACCTCAACTATCTCGTTATACCTTTATGTGGATGTTGCATGGTGATGTTGGAGAGGACAATACAACTCCATTGGTCATGAACAAAGAAGACTCGACTCCTGGTGAGTGGATTGAATCAGGCCCTCACTTAATGTTGATTCCTAAAGATGCGTCGGAAGTTGCAAGTTTTACAGATGACTTCATGCATGGTGAACCATACGTGATGATGCGTGATACAGATTATGCTCACATCATGATCCCAACAGAAGGTTACTACAAATATACGAAGTAATTAGCTTCAATTAATAGAGCTCCGCTAAACTATGCGGAGTCTCTATTAGGGCTGCTTTGCCAAGCTATTATAGATAGAGGAATAGTGAGCAAGTAAATCAAAGCTAAGACATTTATGGTAATCCAGAGAAAGTTGATCATGCTTAGCGCAATAATAGAAAACAAAACAAGAAATCCTAACTTTGATTGAATAAAGAACTGTTTTCTTTTTATTG
>CEUA01234420.1_pt1 | contig 11283 bp, 10 predicted proteins | sample 361541 | NCBI WGS metagenome assembly CEUA01 (sample SAMEA2623079, study PRJEB7988) | marine metagenome | isolation source: saline water (ENVO:00002010), including
TCTATTTTTTATTATTAGAAAATTATTGAAAGGTTATCTAAAAAATTATTTTGAGAAAACCTCAACAAAAATTGATGATTTATTAATCAAAAATAAAATATTTTTAAATTTGTCCTATATTATTCCATTATTAGTAATGTATAATTTTCTCGATATTTTCTCACCATATGAAGGGGCAGTAGAAAGAGTACTTAAAAGCGGTATAATAATTATAATAACAATGACCGCGAGTTCTGCAATTTCAATATTTGGGGAATTATATGAAAAAAGTAAATATTCTGGAAGAATAAATATAAAAAGTTATCTTCAAATATTTAAACTTATTTTAATTATACTGAGTACACTATGTATTGTAGCTATATTGCTCAATCAATCTCCTTTATACCTTCTAAGTGGAATTGGAGCTCTAACAGCAGTTTTAATTATAGTATTTAAAGATACAATATTATCACTTGTAGCCTCAATTCAAATTAATTCGAATAATTTATTTAAAATTGGTGACTGGATAGAGGCTCCATCATTTGGTGCAGATGGAGATGTAATTGATATTGCTTTGCATAATATTAAAATTCAAAATTGGGATAAGACTATTTCAATAATACCTACATATAAATTAATAGATTCATCTTTTAAAAATTGGAAAGGAATGAGCATGAGTGGAGGTAGGAGGATAAAAAGATCAATAATTATAGATCAAAGCAGTATTCGGTTTTTGAATGAGGAAGATATTGATAAATTTAGGAAAATAGAAATTTTAAAGTCTTACATTATGAATAAAATAGCAAATGTAGAGGAGACAAATAAATTAATTAATAAAGATTTTCAATTTCCATTAAATCTAAGAAGAATCACAAACATTGGAACATTTAGAGCTTATATTGAATGTTATTTAAAGAACAATGAGCAAATTCATGATTCATTAACTTTTTTAGTAAGACAATTAGCGCCATCAGAAAATGGTATTCCAATTGAAATTTATGTTTTTACAAATGTCACCAATTGGATTAAATATGAACAGATTCAATCAGATATTTTTGATCATTTATTAGCAATTTTAATTGAATTTGATTTAAGGATATTTCAAAACCCTACTGGAAATGATTTTAGTCGTTATGAAAAATAACAACTAGGAAGCAAATCATTTAATTTTAAGTATAGTCAATATTTAAACTATATTTTGTAAACAAGTTAATCGTTTTTTAAGCCTTTGAATTTTAATATTAAAAAAATCTTATTTTTAAAATAATTTTCTGTTCTAAGGCTCTTTTTAAATTACTATAGGTAGAATTTTTAAAATTAAATGTAATAAAATAAAAGAGTATCATTATTTTACAATCTAATTAATTAGCAATTTTTATTTATTATTTATAATTAAGATATACTAAAATTTATAGACTAATAAATTTTAGTAATTAATTCAATTGTTTAATTAATTGATAGTATATTTTTTATATAATAATTTTATATATTATTTAATTTTTATTTTAAATACCTGTTTTTATATGATTTATAATATTACACAATAATTATATTAATTGTGTAAATATTATTTTTGAAATTTAATTATCTCAATTTTATATGTATTGATTATATGTAAAGGTTTTACTTTTATAAAAATAATTTTTATATCAAGTATTATAATTAATTTAATCAAAAAAAAAGAGCAGTATCATATTGATATATGTTTATTTATTTAGTGAAGTATAACAGTTTAAATAACGATTGATTTAAATATCTTAAAAAGAATTTTTAGCAAGATATATATTTAAAAAATATAACATATATTATTTATAAATTAATTTTAAAATTTAGAAATAATGTAATTTTAAAAGAAGGCAGCAAGGCTTATGAAAATGATATAATAATTCGAATTTATTATACAATAATTAAATTATTAATCTTTCTAAAAAATAAAATAATCATATTTAATAATATTAACCTTGGATTAATGTTGTAAAATATTTTATCTAAATAAAATATTTTTTTTATTATAATAATATAAAATATCTGTTCAATATTTATTGAAAATTATAACGTTATTTGTTTTTAATTTGCTATTATTAAAAAACATTAATTGTATAATCTATTTTATGTGGTTATTTAAAAACCATTTAAATATTTTAAATTTTTTTTTAAAATATTTATTATTCCTTTGAATTTAGTAAAAATAAAAAAAAATAATCTAATATGTATTTATCTTTAATTAACCCATAGATAATTTATTTTTTTATTTAAAAAATAATTCAATATTAATTTATACATAAATATAAATAAAAATTAAAAAAAAATAAAGAATAATGGTTATATAAAAAATACCAATTTAAATTTTTTAAAAAAAATCTGTATAACCAATTTTAAAATTATTATAAATAATAAAAATTAATTTTTATTATTTATAAATTATATTAAATAACTATATTATGTAACCAAAATAAATTATTATTTTTATTTATATTATTTTTATTTAATATTTAATTTTAAAAAATATTTAAAAATAAAATATAATTTTTAATATATTTTTTTTTATTTATATAATTATTTATTATGTTTATTTGTTTGTTAATTTTTTTATATTTACGTTATAAGAAAAAGGTGATTATGTTTATAAGATCAATTATTATCTATTTAATTTTTCTTTCTTTTATTCAAGGAAAAAAAATAAATAATGATAATGTTAAAAAATTCATTATTTCTAGATATGAGGGAGATACCTCTACCGTATCTAATCTATTAAGTGAAAATTTTAGTTATATTCATCCACCAATGGTTGGACTTGGCGTTCATGTAGTTTATAAAGATGGACGGTTTGAAGTTTTAAAAAACCTTAGAATAGATTCATTAAATTTACTTTTAGTTGGTGATAAAATATTTGAAATCAATAATAAAAAAATTTCAAAAAACACCAAACTTCCTATTGGTCCAATTGGGAGTATTCATAAATTAATTTTAACTAGAAAAAACGATTCAACATTTATTAAAATAGATGTACCTCTTATTGAATACTCGTATAAACAAAATAGATTGTCTTTTATAAAATCCATCAATATTTATAGCAATAATTGGCTCGATTTTGACGTAAAATTTTTGGATATAATACATAAGAAAAATAAGGTTTTTGTGTATTATAGATGGGAAGGTTCAAAAGTAAAAGGAGGGCCAGTTTATGTTTTTTACGCTATGGAATTATTGGTTTATAATAGAAAAAAAGACCGTATAAATAGTATAGAAACTTTATGGTCTAAAGATATTTTTATGAAACAGTTTTTACATTAGATATTAATTTAATCATCTCAGTATTAATCTTTTGATTTGTTACTAAAATATTATCATCATAAATAGAGAAAACCTTACCCTTGATATTTGTTACTTTGCATCCAGCCTCATTAGCAATTATAATTCCTGCAGCAGTATCCCATGGCTTTAAACCAAACTCCCAGAAACCATCAAGTTTTCCTTCGGCTACATAGCACAAATCTAGTGCAGCAGATCCAAATCTTCGGACACCTTGAGATAATCTTGTTAATTCTTTAAAAATTTCCATATTATATTCCCATAAGCTGTCATGATTATAGCTAAATCCTGTAGCTAAAAGACTTTTTTCAACACACTCTACACCGGATCTGGATATGGGTTCTCCCTCACAAAAAGCCCCTTCTCCTCGTATTGCTGTATAAAGCTTTGAAGTGGGTAATTCTAAAACTAATCCAAGTATAGGGTTTTTCTTTACATAAAAAGCAATTGATATTGAAAAGGGTGGGCATCCATGCACAAAATTAGTGGTTCCATCTAATGGGTCAATAATCCATAAATAATCAGATTTAATTTCATTAGAACCACTCTCTTCAGCAATAATAGAATGATCAGGAAATTTATTTGAAATGATACTTTTAATAATTAATTCTGAGTTAGTATCTGTTTTTGTGACTAGGTCAATCTTACCTTTATAGGTGGGGTCTTTAATTTTTGGAAGATCTTCTATGATAGAATAAGAGGCTGCAATTGCAGCCTCAATACCAATATTTAAAAAATCACCATCATTCATAGCTTTTATGATTTTTAGCAAAATAATCTTTAGTCATTACTTTCAGACTTCCAGTTAGCAGAACTATGCTTATTAAATTAGGAAAAGTCATTATACCTAGTGCCGCATCACCAAATGCCCAAATAGTTTCAAGTTCAGCTATGGCACCAATAAAAACAAAAACAACATATATCCATAGGTAGGGTGTGATAGATTTTTCACCAAATAGAAATACTGCAGATCTATTTCCATAAAATGACCAGGCTATTGCCGTTGAAATCGCAAACAATAAAACAGAAAGGGTGACAATCTTATCTCCATAGGGCATAAGAAAATATAAACCTTCTTTAAATGCAAAAGCTGTTAGAACACTGGAGTTTAAAAGTTCTTTTCCATTGTAAATTCCATTCTCAATTGCAAACTTTGCCTCAGAAATTGATTTTGCATCGATATTGACAAAAAACTCAGTATTCTTCCAAGCACCCGTGGAAATAATCACTAATCCAGTCATGGTACAAATGATAAGTGTATCAATGTATGGTCCTAACATAGCTACTGCACCTTCTCTTATAGGATGTTTTGTTTTTGCAGTAGAATGAGCTATTGCAGCTGAGCCTTGTCCGGCTTCATTAGAATAGAGTCCACGTTTTATTCCCCAAAGCATTGTCATTAAAATTCCGCCGCCAGTTCCTGCTATTGTAGCAGGAGGGTTGAATGCCATTGTAATTATTAGATTAAAGCTTTCAGGAATTTTATTTAAGTTAGAAATTATAATAATTGAAGCACAAAGAACATATGCTAAAGCCATTATAGGCGCTAAATATCCAGTGACATTTCCTATCCTACTTATTCCACCAATTATAACTAAAGCAACAATAAATGCCATAATAATTCCATTTAAGAATTGAAGAATGGAGACCTCAAATCCAGACCAAATTTGATGTTTTAAAGTCAAGAAATGACTGCTGCCAACTAAATTTGAGACTTCAGAATATATTTGATCAGAGACTGTAAAAGATTGAACTGCATTCCCCGTTGCGAATGAACATATAATAGCAAATGCAGCAAAGAAAACAGCCATCCAACGCCAATTTTTACCAAGTCCATTTTCTATAGAGTACATAGGACCACCAGCTGTTTTTCCTAGCGCATCCATTTCTCTATATTTTAATGACAGTGTACACTCGGCGTACTTTAGGGTTGTTCCAAAAAATGCTGTAACCCACATCCAAAATAACGCTCCAGGACCTCCATAATAGATTGCCGTAGCTACGCCAGCTATATTTCCGATACCAACAGTAGCAGATAATGCTGTTGTGAGCGCCTTGAAGTGATTTAAGTCACCTTCATCATTAGGATCATCATACTTTCCTCTAGTTACATTAATACCGTGTTTTAAATATCTTAATTGAGGAAAACCTAATTTGATGGTTACGTATATTCCTGATCCAACAAGAGCTAAAACCATCAAAGGGACAGATCTTTGAGAAGGGAAAGACCAAATAGAATCAAAAAAATGAAAGCCAAATATATAAAGTAAAAAAAAGATAGTACTAAATGCTAGATAGCCTGCTGTTTTTCGTTCCATTTTAACTCCCTACGCTTTTTTAGAAATAATAAGTTTTTCAGTTATAACTAATATACTCAAGTTAAATTATTTAATGTTATATAATAAATTATTTGTAATATTTACGATATGAAATTAATCGCTGGTGTTGATGAGGTTGGCAGAGGTCCATTAGCTGGTCCGGTTTATTCAGCTGCCGTAATTTTACCAAAAAACCACACATTAAATGGATTAGAAGATTCCAAGAAGATTTCCAAGAAAAAGAGAGAATCGTTATATATTGATATAAAAAGTCAGGCCATCTCTATTGGAATAGGTTACAGCGATGTAAAGACGATAGATAAGATTAACATAAGAGAGGCATCTTTTCTCGCTATGGAAATGGCATTGAATAATCTATCTAAAAAACCCGACTATGCGCTCATCGATGGTTTCCCTTTAAAAAACCAAGATATACCAAATGAAGGTATAATTAAAGGCGATACAATTCATGATAACATAAAAGCTGCATCTATTATAGCTAAGGTAATAAGAGACGACCTAATGTCAAAATATAATTTAATATTTCCAGAATATAATTTTTTAAAAAATAATGGATATGGAACGAAGGAACATATTCAAGCTTTGAAGAAATATAAAGCTACACCGGTTCATAGAAAGACTTTTAGAAAGGTTTCTGAAAACATACCTACTTTCAAATGGCTTTTCGAAAAAAATAAATTAAAATGGATGGGAAATAAAATTGCAGGATTATTTATTTTGGAAGAAATTAAACGTATGAAGAAAAAAATAATAAAAACTGATATGGATGAAGGATTCTTCATAATAATTGAAAATAAAACTTATGTTTTTGTTTTTGTTTATACAAAATATAAGGAAATAGGCTCTCTTTTCAACCCGAAAAGTGCACTTTGTCTAAACGAAATTAAAGATTCCAGTAAAATTTTAATTGATCAAACTATTAAGGAACAGAGTAATTTTAGGTTTGATATAATTAACGTAACTTTAGAAAAAGGAAATCCAAGAATTAAACACATTAAAAACGTGAACACATTTTTGTAAATAATGGAAATTAAAAAAGATAAAATTATTTCAGAGCTAAAAGCAATTGTATATATTATTCTATCTGTTTTGCTTATAAAAGTTACAGTATTAGAAGCGTATATTGTCCCTACTGGCAGCATGGAAAATACAATTATGACAGGAGATTTTCTAATTGGTACAAGGTTTGTGTATGGAATGAGGACACCAGATTGGATTGGGATACCATATACTGATAAAGGATTTTCAATCCCATACTTTACATTCCCCCAATTTAAAATCCCTAAGGTTGGAGATGTTTTAATTTTTAAATTTCCTAGAGATCATTATGTTAAATATGTTAAACGATGTGTAGCAGGACCAGGAGATAGCTTGACCCTGAAAAAGAAAGATCTAATAGTAAATGGTGATAATATCCCAATGTGGGAGCATGGAAAATTTAGGGATAGGCCAATGGGAGAAAATTTACAACAACCAGATATTTTTCTCAGTTCAGATAAAAATAGAAATCGTGATAATTTAGGCCCTATTTATGTTCCTAAAAAAGGAGATATTTATAAGATTAATGATGAAACGGATTGGGAATTATTGATTCAATTATTAATCATGGAAGGACATAAGGTAAGCCTATCTAATGATAGGGTTAGTTATGACTTTACAATTCAAGACCCACAACAAATATATCGAAGAAAAGGATCGAGAGATCATTTTAAAAAATATCATTTAAATGGTGCTGGAGGTAATCTAATTAATCCTTGGAGTGTTAAGCTTACTAAAAAAGATAAAGATCTTATTTATATTAATGGGAGACCGGTTGGTGAATATGATGAATATGAATTAAAACAAAATTACTATTGGGTAATGGGCGATAATAGAGATGATAGCTTAGATTCTAGATACTGGGGTTTCGTTCCTGAAAATAATATTCTTGGTGAGGCAGTCTTAACTTATTTTTCTTTGAATTTAGATACTTATTTTCCAAGATGGGACAGAATCGGTACTGTCCTTAAATAATTATAGTTGAAACCCTTTTTATTTTTTTTTATTTCTTCTTTTTCAATTTTCAACCTTTCTTTTTGTCCAGATGCACCAAGAATGGTAATTCACTTCGATTATAATGGCAACAAAAGACAAGCTTTAAAGGATATAAGAATCCTTTTAATAAACAATGGATATATAATCGATGAATATGCACCTACTGAAGGTTTTTTATTTACGGATTATAAGTACCATGATTGGGGAACAGGAGAGCGAATACTTGCATTAATCGTTGATATTGATGATAAAATCACTATATCTGCAAAGGGTAAAATGGCAATTCCGGTTGGAGGTATTGGAGGTAGAGAGAGAATATTAAAAATTAAATCTGTGGATAAATTACCTTATAGAGTTCAAAAAAAAATATTTTTTCCATTAATTAATTCAATGGATAGTTTAGGATTTAGAATAATTGAACATTATCCATAATTAAAACAAAATAATAATTACTACAAATATATTATTATATCAAAATTTTGAATTATATTTTTACTTAACTTTTATTAAATTATTATATACTATGTCAATAAATTTTGAGAATAAAGAAAGCAGACTAGAATATCTTGATGAGAAACTTGACAATCTTTTGTCAGGTATTAATTCAACATATGGGCAAGCATTATTAGATGAATTAGTAATAAGGTTAGAAAGGACCATTAAAGATTTTAATGAAGAAGTTGAAAAAATAATGGGAAATCTTAAAGACAATTCTGATCGTAAAAATAAAATTATTCATGACCTAATGGAAGGTAATCAACTGATTATCAGTAAAAAATCGGTAAATAAATCAGATAATGAGCCAGAAAATGATAATAATGATGATGATGATAAACCTGAAATGAGCGAGTGGGAAAAAAAACTTGAAGGGTTATAAACTGAAACGAGGTTTAAATGAATACTAAAGATAAATTTATTTTTATAATATTATTTTCAATTATTGGTTTTGGTTTTTACTTTCAACACCTTAATGATGAAAATCTAAAGAAGATGGACTCACTAAAGGATGATAATAAAGATTTTGAAAACATAACACTCAATCGACATGAAGATAGTCTTCGCCATTATAGAATGCAGTTTAAAGGTCGTGGTAAACATATAAGAACTGCACAGAACGATATAAAATCCAATACATCTTTAATAGAAAAGAATACAGATTCATTGGCTTCTTTAATAGATGATGTTAGTTTTCAGTTAGATAACTTTAAAAGGAATACAGATAAAAAGTTTAGAGACTTAACTAATGACCTAGATGATCTTGATTCTGATCTAAAGGGACAAATAAGAAAGCTAAAACAAGGTATATCAGATTTAGAACAAACAACTTCAACATTAAATAAACGAATTAAAGAGATTGAAGACCTAGCCTTAATACAGAAAGAAAAAGCTGAAGCAGCTGAAGAGGATTAATTAGTAAATAAAATATCTCATATAACAATGTTCGCATAATATATATTATGTATAGTTAGTTTGATTTATCTCTAAATCAATATATTAGTATTAATTCTTCCTATTCCTTTTATAAATACACCTTTTCTTACTTTAAAATTATATTTATTACCTAATAATTCCTTAGTCTCGTTAGATATTTGAATTTTTCCAGGTGGGCATGTACTTTCTAGTCTACTTGCTTTGTTAACACTGGCTCCCCATAAATCAAATGCAAACTTATTTTTTCCAATAACTCCTGTTGTTACTGGCCCGGAATGTATTCCTATTCTGATTTGTATATTCATTTCGGTAATATCTTTATTAATGTTTTCTGTATCTGACATTATTTGTTTGGCAAATTCAATAATATTAATTGCAGACGTTATTTTATCATCTCCTAATTTGCTAATAGCAAAATAACTATCTCCTATAGTCTTAATCTTTTCAACTTTACTTTTAATTGCAATTTCATCATAGCTTTTAAATAACTTGTTAAGGATGCTAACTAGCTGGTTAGCACCAATTTTAACTGCTTGGGGTGTGAAATTAATAATATCAATAAAAATCATCGTAATATTATCATGATAATTTGATATTTGTTTCTCTCCTTTTTTTAATCTATTTGCGATATTCTGGGGTAATATGTTAAGAAGTAAATTATCTGATTTATCTTTTTCAACCTCTAATTCTTTAAGTAATAATTTCTCTTTATCACGCAGCTGTTTTCTTTCAATACAGGAAATTATTCGTGCATCTAATATCGATTTTTCAAAAGGTTTAGTAACATAATCATCTGCTCCTAGCTCAATGCATCTATAAATGCTGTCATTATCATCCATTGAGGATATCATAATTACGGGTATCTGATATAATCTTTCATCTTTTTTTATAACTTTTAAAAGATCAAATCCATTCATTTTAGGCATAACTATATCCAATAATATTAAATCATAATCCAAATCTTTTATCAATAAGCCTAAAGCTTTTTCTCCATCATTTGCTGTATTAACTATATGTCCAGTTTTTTCTAGTCTTTTTTTTAGAATATCAGTGTTATTTATGTTGTCATCAACTGCAAGTACCTTTCCTAGAACTTTTTTAGTGTTTTTTTTATTTGAGATAGGTTTTATACTCGCTAAAACATCTTCAACTAACTTTAAATTATTTTTATTAATATTTTTAGCTGGGTCTACATTTTTAAATTGAATTATGTTTTCAATTTCTTTTTCTAGTGCTCTACTGGATTTAATTATCTTTTTTAAGTCAGGTTCAAAAGATTTCACATGATCTAAATCTAAATCTTCAATTATCATCTCTGAGTATCCAATTATATCATTTAAAGGTATTCTAATTGATATTTGAGTATTTTCAGCTATATTAGATATTGATGAATTTTTAGTATTTAGTTCCTCGTCCTTGAAATTATTTTCAATAATTTTTAAGATACTTTTTCCTGAATGATTTATTTTTTCTAAATCAGGAATCAAATTGGTTAATTCGAAATCTTCGCAATCTTCGATAAGCATTTCGCTATATCCAAGAATTGCATTTATTGGATTTTTTAGATTGTGTCTAACTTTTCCTAGATATATTATTTCAGTACGCTTATCCAATGCTCTTAAATTTTAATTATCTTAAGAATTCCTTTATTTTACCAAGCAGTCGTTTAAATTCTATAGGTTTTGTATCATATTCATCTGCTCCGGCCTCTAAAGCCTTTTCTCGATCACCTGCCATAGCATGTGCTGTTAGTACTATAATAGGTATCGAACTTGTTAAGTTATTCGCTTTAATTGTGGATGTTGCTTCCCAGCCATCCATAACAGGAAGGCTTAGGTCCATAAGAATTAGATCTGGGTTTTCTGTTTGAGACATATCTACACCTTTTTTACCATCTTCTGCCATTACTACTTCAAAACCTTTTCTCATTAATCGCCTGGATAACATATCTCTATTCATTTCATTATCTTCTACTATTAAAATTTTTGACATCGACTTTCCTCTTATTTTAATTTTATTTTCTTTATTCTTTCATTTACCTCAGACATTAAATCATTTTTATTGTATGATCCTTTTTGCATAATTGCCTCTACATTGCCCTTTAATCTTTCATGATCCTTTTTTGTTAGATCTTTCGCAGTGACTACTACAACTGGTATATCTATCCATTCTTTATTCTTTCTTAATT
>CEUA01198548.1_pt1 | contig 11279 bp, 24 predicted proteins | sample 361541 | NCBI WGS metagenome assembly CEUA01 (sample SAMEA2623079, study PRJEB7988) | marine metagenome | isolation source: saline water (ENVO:00002010), including
GGTTGACGATGCTTTAGTAAGCCCCATAGATATCGCTCCGCTAAAAGGTTAACCTTCATAAGTCTAATACATTAAGGCTACATAAAAAAGGGGGACCTGTTTCCAGACCCCCCTTTACCACCGCTAAGGTAGCACGTAACTACTCAGCCTCTTCTGAAGCGTCCTCCGCGTCAGAAGCATCGGCCTCTTGAGCATCGGCCTCTTGAGCATCGGCCTCTTCTGCCTCGACGTCGCCAATCTCCGAGTCCTCTGGAGCATCTGCGGCAGCATCTGCCTCGGATGTATCTGCGGGGGCCTCAACCTGAACGTCGTCCACTGGAGCGTCGTCGTTGCTGTCGCAGGAAACGGTGAAACCGAGCCCAACAACCATACCCACCACAAGAACAAAGACTCCTGCCCAGGTGAATGTCACAAACTTTAAGTACTTTCTCATCATTACCTCTTTATAAGATGCCCTGTTTAACGGGGACGCCCTCAATAACAGAGCTTCTTAATTTAGTAAACGCTGTAGCGCTTAAGTGAGGGTACTTTATATAGGTAAACTTTGCGGGGTCAAACCCCACGAAAGTTATAAATCTTTATCTATGCTTGCCAGGACGTCCGTACAGAACTCGAATTCTTCAGGAAACCCCTGACTTCTCTCCACCTGCGCCCCCCGGCTGTAGATAGTTCGTCCGGCGAATCCGTTCCCAAGCTCGTAGTACTCAAGCTCGAACGTGAGCAATGGGAACTTTTTCGCGATTTTCCCCACAAAGGGTTCCGGAGGAGACCACGCAGTATCAAACTCTAAGATAATAGCCTCTTCATTGCCCGATAAGTGCTCGTAGGGGTCCTCTATGTCCCACTTCGTTCCCCAGTTATGAAGCCTCCAGTGGTACCAAGGCGGGTAGAGAGCCCCTCCTATAAGATTATCAATATCCTCTAGCTCCCCTCCCTTTGATTGTTCTGCTTGAGATTCCTCATCTCTCGGCATCGGGATAAGAGCTTGAAAATTTCTGGGCTCCCACAGGTCCAAAAGATGCGTTAAGGCCTTCTCTTCTCCAGAGATAGTTAACGTGTTTGTGCACCAGTTAGGCATCTTCGCCCCCTTCAAACATGTCTGCGAATACCGGAGTTTCGTCGCCTACCCAAGCTCCGCAGACGTTGAACTCGAAGAACTCGACAGCACCTTCAGCACTCATCCCGTCGCGCTCCATTAGTATTTCTAGACACTTGTTTACGTCGTAGAGAACTACGGGACCCATGCCCCCAGCCCTTCCACAAACACCTATGATCGCGTCATTAAAACCGTCTGCGAGAATAGCATCAGGGTTAACCTCTTTTATTTTGGCTAGTTTTTCTGTGCTGTTCATTTGACCCACCCACTCGGGCAATACAGAGCGCTACCAACAATACTCATCTTGGCAACTCCGCTAGCCATATAGTTTGGTCGTAGACCGTGTAGACGACCTTCTTCATTGACGATCATAATCATTGTTGAGTCGTTTCCGCAAACCCCGCAAGGATCGACAGGAATAACCTCTATTGGCCCCTTAACAAACTTTTGTAGTCTTTGGAGGGTGAAGCCCTCCTCTTGGTTTTCCGGCTGCACATTTTCGTGCGACCCGTCCTCTTTGAATAAAAATGCTTTCATTAGTTATGCAGGTCTATCGCGACGAGCCACTGCTCATCTAGACCCCCTCCATTGTTTTTGTCTTCGTCGTTGATTCTATCTAAAATATAGTTTTGCCCTGTAGATGCCTCGACAGCGTCGTAGAAGGCTGAGTCCCAGCAGTAGTGCCCACCAAGCAGGTTAGTGAACCTCCTCAGGTAGTAAGAGGTCATCGCGAACTCGTAACCTTCCGGTGGCCTCCCAAGCTTTAGAGCGTCTTGGAGTTTACCGCAGGCCACTTGGTTTCTTTCCGTTATGTCTGCTGCGATCTCTTCTTTAGATCGTTCGACTTTTAACCCGAAGACGTTGTAGTCGTCGGGAATTTCTTCTGGCGATACGACCCTGCCTGTTAGCAGGTCTCTCACTTCCCTGAATCGCGCCTCTTGAATAAACCTTGCGTTGTGCAAGGCCTCCATAAATGTGACGGGGTCATCTTCATAACAAAGGACATTCTTGCCCCCCAGGAAACCCTCCCACCTGCCACCTACCGCATACCAGTCCCATACGTCCCCGTCACCGTAAGGCTCTAGAGCGTACTCCGCTGCGTCTATAGCGCTTTCTTCGTCATCCGCCCTAACAGCTATTAGATGTATTGTGTGCATATTCACTCCCTCTTGTCGGGAACCACCTGGCGCAGTTTCTTAAGGCACTTACAGCCGCCTCTACTTTCTGCTCCTCGGTTCCCGGTGTTGTACAGCAAAACAACAGAGCCTCTCTAATTGAGTCAATGTGTTCTTTTCTGCTGAGGTCAAGCAGGGTTTCGCTGTAAAATTCTTCGTTCATTTTTTACCTCTTTTGTAGATTGTTTCTTCCGAAAAACCTACGCAGTTAATATCGTTACTTGTCTCTATCCACACCCTCGCTCCGCATGACAGAGGCTTGTCTGGCTGGTAGACAACTTTAGCCACCACGTTGCTGCTTTCGTCGAGAATCTCAACCGTGCTGCATCGGGTGTTGCTCTTGTAAGTCTTCACTGTGATGACAGGTTCCCTGGAACCTGTTTTAGTGTTACTCTTTATTACGTGTTGGTTGACGTGTATTCGTTTTTTCAATTCTCCTCCTGAGAGCAAAGGGACGCGTAGTTTATGAAGTCTTTTAAGGTAAAGCTGGCCATTACCCGGGCCATGAAAGAAGTGAGAAGGGCGTATAACGCCTTGGGGAAAACTCGCGCAGATAGACTCCACGCGGTCTCCAACAACCCTAGGGCGATCCCAATCTTAAACAAACTTCAAGATGCGTCCAAAGGATACACCGCAAAAACAACTGCGAATCCTATATTCCCTAGACTGTCGGGACAAAAAAACCTCAAAACAACGGACGTGTCCAGACGAAAGATTGATGATATTCCGTACGCTGGGAAGGAACATGGCGCGCAGAATGCGGGCCTTTACCTTGGGTCCCACCCGGACTTCGGGACTGCTGTTACAAAGAGGCTAAAGCCTAGAAAAGATGCCAAGACTGGAGAGCAGATTTTTAGTGCGCGCCAGGCCTTAGACAAGGAAATGAGCGGAGCATCCATAGTCCAGACCGGTAACGCAGCACTCGGAGTCTCGCATCCGAATTTGTGGAGGCCACGAGTTGTTCGAACCGGTGGGGTAAAAACACAGACCTTTTCGCCCACACAGGCCGGGAAAATGGGAGTCGATCCTAGAAGAAAGTTAGGCGCTCAACCTGGTCGTGAGCTGGGAAGTGGAAGTACTGGACAAGGCCTACAGGTCGTTGGCTCGGGGGAGACCGCCAGGTTAAATCTTAACGACCCATTCGTTCGAACTCGCTTAGGCCTAATGCCTGGGAAAAAGTACAGGACCCGCTCTGGCAAGGTAGTTCAGCGGAAGCCGGACACAGATTTTATGGACGAACTTGAGGAACTCCAACTAGACCGCTTTGATGATGGGTTTAGGCCAAACCCGGAAGGGTTGGCTAAGCTAGAACGATTCGGTGGAGTTAAGCCCCAGTCGCAAGATATGGTCCCATCAGTTTTCTCCGAGTATGTTTCTAGAAAGCCTGGAGGGATGGCTGCCCGTCAAGAGGATGTGGTGAATATGCTTAATTGGATGGACCACATGCGAAGAAAGCAGCGAGTTGTATGGGGAGATGGTCACCAGGGCAATATCACTTACCAAAACTTATTTGGGCAGCGATCTCCAATATCTGTATTTGACTTTGGTGTAGCCCGAAAAGCCACGCAGCCTCTAGAGGCCACACCAAGACAGTTTGCTGAAGCCAACCTCCGCACAATGACCCACCCCGTTCCTATGTACGATAAGTTTGGAAAACCTGTACTAGACTTTCCTTCTGGCGCTCAGAGGTTTATGGATGAGGTCTTAAGCAAAATCCCCAAGAAGTCTTAAGCGGACAGGACATCTTTAGCATCCTCAACCTCCTCTAGCCACTCAAGAAGATCTTCTTTACCCATATCGAAGAAGGGAACTCTAGTAACGCTATCGAACCCTGAGCCTTCCAACACAGCCTGCATGTGCGCCGCGCCAGACGGGTTCATGCTGTGGATGAATACGGGCACCCTTGGGTCTATTTTGTTTGCTAGAACTTTTACTACGTCGGAACCGCTACGATAGGGAACTTCCGAACTGAACACGTCTAGGTCATGGTCCAGCATGACTCCATGCCAGTCCCCAGGCTGATCTTTTTCTAAAATCGTCATCGCGATGTTCCCATAAGGAATCATTCGCAGCACTATCTTTTCGTTTTCGGGTAGCCAGGAAGAGAACACCTCTTCCCGCATTTTGTCATTCTCAACCAATAAGATTCGTAACATCGTATAACCTCATAAAAAAGGGGCCCCCGAAGGAGCCCCTTATGTTCTTAATAACTTACCGTTAGCGGTACCTGTACCTTTGTCGCATCTCCATAACAAACAGGGCGAACCTGCGCAGCGGGATAATGACAAAGGATATCGGGGCAAAAGCGACAAATCCGACCTTGCTTTCCGCATAGGAAAGCTCTTCAGAGATGAATAACGCTGAAACCCAGCATACAAGGCACCAGTAAGCAATAAACGCGATAATCAATTTAACTTTTCCTCTCAGTTGTAGGTGGCGCGCCCGACAGGATTCGAACCTGTGACCCACGGCTTAGAAGGCCGTTGCTCTATCCAACTGAGCTACGAGCACATCCGTTTAATGCGTCACTCTCCGCTTTGTCGAAGGATCAGACAGATCAACAAAGTCCATCCCTCCCCTAAGAAGCGTCGGCGTCCAATTCCCCTCAAGCTCTTCACTAAAGAAACATAGCGTGGGACTTTTACCGTTTTCTTTGAGTAAGTCAAATACTCTAATTAGGCAGCTACTATTAGAAACCACAACTACGTTATCTTCCTCTGACAGAGCGGCGATTGTCGCAATCTCAGCAGAGAAGTCCGGTGTTGTGTCATAGGGGTAGACATGTAGGTCTAGCCCAAGTTCTGATAGCCTGCTCAGAAACTTCTTCTGGCCAGGGTTCCTTTCGTCAGAAACCGTGAAGCCTTTAATATGGACGTCCTCTCCAAGAGTCTCGCCCTTCTCATAGAGGAGCTTTATAAGTTCCTCATAATTAACAGTTACGTTCAGCTTTCGAACAGCAAAGTAAAGTTTGCTCAGATCCATACAAGCTAACATAATACCTCCAATAAGATACTAATTTGATATGTGAGTCGGGCGGGGTTCGAACCCGCGACCTGCGGATTAAAAGTCCGATGCTCTACCAGCTGAGCTACCGACCCGGAGGGACCCCTTTGGAGTCCGACCAATAGTTAAGACCGTTACTTACCGTGTACGTGTTAGATCCTAGCAATTGTAGGACCTCTTCACGAGACTCTTTTACCTCTATCTTGCATCTAGGACCTTTGAGTAGGATGTAGGTTTTGTGCCCCATCATGTTCTCGGCTGCACGCTCGCCAACACATTGGACTTCGCTCGCCAAGACAGACAGAACATCCCCACTTTCCGCACTCGTAAGCTCTATAAACAACATGAGATGTATCTCCCACTAGAATAATGCACGATATACATGTAGATTAATCCTTTGTTTCGCGTGGGTCAACCCTATCTTCCGTGTTCTTTTCGAGCAGAGACATTTTTAACTGGTCGAAGTCTTCTGCTCGAAATTCGCGGTAGATTGGGAATACATTATCGTATAGATACTGCATGTCCGAGGCGTTAGAAGGCTCCTGCAGATGCGTAGGCCTAGAGTTTATCTCGTTCATGGCGATGTATAGGGCTTGACTTACAATGTACCTTCCGCGAATCGAAGATAGGAACTCCCCGGCTTCTTGGATGGCTTTTTCTTCGGTCGTCATTTCTTTCCTCCTGTACTAACAACCATTGCGGGTGAGGCGAAAGGGCAAGCTGGGCATCCTAAGTAGGTGCTCATACCCTTTCCCCCTTTAAGAAGTTCTTGCGAAACTTCCACTTTAACTAGACACAACTTGCCGCCACAGTGCGGACAAGGTGGGGCTGACCCCGGCGCAGGCTCCCACGTAGGGATACCGGGGTCGCTGCTGTTTGGCAGCCCGTACTCTCTCTTTTTGTCGGATTTGTTGAGATCACCCACTACGTCGTAGATGTGCTTCATCCGATCCCAGTCTTTAGTGGACATCCAACGATTCCAGATGACTCTTGATTGCGCTTGAGATACTTCTGTACTCAAACCCTCTACCCATCTTTGGCTCCCACGACAAACCAAGATTGTTGGCGATAGCCCTTACGAGCACGAGGTCGTAGATTCCGTCCATCTCATCAACGGGCTGACCCTTAACGAAAATGGTTCCTTTAGGGCTGTAGGCAACAAACTCTTCTTTTCCCTCGCTAATACAGTGGCGAACCATGTTCTCTAGGAACGCCTCTAAAGGAAGGTCTTCCAGAGAAAACTTTACCGTTGTCCCCCCTGCCCACTCTTCTAGCTCCTTCCAGAGCCATACGGTGGCCTCTTCCATGGTGTCCCACTTTGGGACCTTATCGCTCTTAAGGGTTGTTTTAAACTTGTCTACAATTTCTGGGTGGAGTCCGAGGTTTAAAAGCTCCTCTGCTCCAAATATAGTGTGCCCTTCTCCGTGGGAGAGAAGCGCCGTCATTACGTCTTTTGGGATTTCTTCGGCCCAGTTATTTTCCATAGTTATTTCCTTTCTCTGGTATTGATTCCAGCAATAGGGGCAGTTCGGCGTATCAACCAAAAACGTTTGATTGCAATTTGCGCACGTAACTACCGACAAAGCTGTTATCTCCAGATCTTTCTGAGTGTTCGTTTCTTATCTATCTTCGCCGGCCATCTGATCTGAAATCCGGCTTGAGACAAAAGCTCCACAAGGTGACTTAAGTCAACAGGAACTTCGTGCGGAGATGCGACTTCGACCATAAGCCCGAAGCTGGTGTTCCCCGCCTCGTCGATCTCCTCTTTTAATATAACTCTATAGGTGTGTTGCTCTGGGGCATCAACGCTCCGACCAACAATAATTTGCTCTTTCGAGTTTTTCTTAAATTCCATAAATTAATAATCCTTAATAATTTTTCCGTTCTAGGGTAATTATATCTAGGTACTTAACGCTTATTGACGGGTCTCCCGGAAGTATTGGGACTGTCTTCACACCCGTTTTAAGCACTTTCTCGATCTCACGAACGCACTGCCCGCCAGTCTTCCTAAAGAAGCTCACGAAATCACCGGCCTGGACATCGTCGAGAGACCCGCGTGCCTTGCCCTTAGCGTTCCTGTCGTAAACAACAGCGTACTTATCTTTTTTAATGTCTGACCTGGTCATGGAACTTAGGGTCTTTTTAAGTATGGTAGAGAACCAACCGTTGAACTTTTTAGAACTCCAACGATTCATGTTGTTCTTCTCCATGAACCACTCTATGAACTCGTCATCAAGCTCCACCTCGAAGGTGCAGCCGACGTCGGATTCATCAATATCGCTGATAATAATTTTTCCGTTACCCATGCGTGAACCTCATAAAGTTGTTTGTGGTAAGCCCTTGCAGCACTGGTCCTTACGCTCACCAGCGGGAACTGCAGCATGTCCGCAGGCATGCCGCTGCAAGAGCACGGAATTTCCTAGTGGGATTGTGGGGTTTAGCTGCCGTAGTCCGAAGACGGCCAAGCCCCCACCAGGAACTAGTTGATCATCGTCTTGTCTAGCTTGCTAAACCCTGTAGACTGATTCTGATGAGCAAGATCTACACACCCGCTGTCGACAACAATACCCCTAAGAAGCTCTAGCTTTTCAGCATGCTCCTCTAAGATTTTGTCGTGCGACACCATTTGGGAAACAAGTGTAACAAGAAGCGTCGACAGCAAAGGCCAGTCGTCTGCCATCTTGTTTACCTCATCAACCACTGCGGATAGCGCGTTGGTTGCGTCTTCGTCTACTACATCCCCACCTGATGCGATGGTCTGTATGATTTTCTGTATCTTTTTGATTTCTTCCGAAGTCATTTTTTTCTCCTGATAATAGAATAATTGGTTGGCCCGGTGGGAATTGAACCCACGACTTCCACTTTATAAGAATGGCGCTCTAACCCCTGAGCTACGGGCCATTAAGACCGCCCGTATGTCAGGGAGTTCACCTTCTAAGCATTCACTGCTTTCTTCGTTATTAACGATTGATAACATGCGTCACAAAGACCTTTAGCGTGGTGAGGTTTGTCAGACCTCGCACATTTAGTACATTCCGTAAGCTCTCTCTTAGAGTCCCACCACTTTACTCTTGCCGCTTTTTTCTTAGCGGTTTCTGCTCTTAGCTGAGCAAGCCTAGGTTTTGCCCTACAGGAGTAGCACAAGCCTTTGCCCTGGTGTTTCTTTTCAGTAGTTCCGCATTCTATACACTTGTCGTACTTCTTGGCCCAAGCGATATGCTTTTCGCCTTTTGCTTTAAAGTGAAGCAGGTAGGCTTCAGAGTATTCCTCTTCGCCTAACCACTCCAGAATCTTCTCTGAGTTGATGTCGTTGATCAGCCAGGTCCGGTTGTCCCAGCCCTTGCCCCAACGTCTCTCTGAATCCGTGTGCTTGCCTTTTTGCCGAACGCGGGCTTCAAGCCCAAGAGCGACAATGGCCTTTCTTATCTGTGTGTAATGGTAACCCGTCTCTTGTGCAAGAGATCTAACCGAGTACCCACCACGGTTCATCTTCTTAGTTCCGCATACTATGTAAGCCCTTCTCTTCGTTGCCGAGAGGCTTCTTCCTAAGTTCTTTGCTATCTTAGCGGGATGTTTCATTCCCCAGTTCTGTAGCAAATATACGTCTTCTCGTTTCGTCCAGCGTGTGCCGTGACTTTCTCGTTTCTTTTTCGCCATCCCCGTCTCTTAGATAATAATCGTGTTTTGTGCGAATTCTCCTGGCAGCATCGCTAGTAGCTTTTTAGTGCAACCAATCTGCTCTTCTATATATGGGACTGCTTTTTCGTTGTCCATAGGGGCTAGGATATTCTCCACAACCACACTCTTAACTTCTGGTGACTCATCGAACAATAGGATTGTCCAGGGCTTCATCTGCTCTCCAATAATGAAATGGCTCCGGCAGCTGGACTCGAACCAACGACAAGGTGGTTAACAGCCACCTGCTCTACCAACTGAGCTATGCCGGAATGATATTTACTTTATATATCATAAGGAACTTTCGGCTTCCACGGTTTAAGCAACCTTGGGAACATCGGGTAAGTAGTGGGCCCCCTCGGACTTGAACCGAGGACTACCCCGTTATGAGCGGGGGGCTCTAACCAACTGAGCTAGGGGCCCGTAAGGGATTAAATGGAGCCCTCACCACAAACGGTGAGGAATGTGATGAGGGCTCCGGAATCAACAGTTCGCTACTTCTGGCTAAGATCGCCTACTTCGCAACGACGATACGCTGAGCCTCTTGGGAATTTCACCCAATGCCTCCAGAGTAGAAGACCCGTGTCCCTCAAGAGAAAAGGGAGCGGTTGAGACTCACAAAACATAACGTTCTATAATTTTGGTAGCTTTGTGGTTTGTTTTCCACGACTTACCTGGAAGGATTTCGCTACCATGTCCTCGTGGTCAATCTTGCTCATCCAAGCACCACCCTCCTTTACCATCTCTTCTCGCATCAAGTCTAGGTAACCTAGTACATAAAGCATGAGAGGGGTATTCTCCAAATCTGTGTGGACTTCGAATGAGATGTTGACGACCCTTCTGTCTTCGTAGTCCACAAACTCCGGAGCATACAAAGGGCGGTAGGTCTTTCTAGTTCGTAGGACTTCTTTTGTAGTAGCCTTGTCAATATCGGACAAGCTCAAGGGTTGCTCAAGAGGCATACCAATCCCGTATTTACCAATCCTTAGTTAAGAATTGGGAAAAGGTTAACAAGTGGCTCTGGAGGGAGTCGAACCCTCACACCCATACGGATAACGGATTTTAAGTCCGTTGCGTCTACCAGTTCCGCCACAGAGCCGAACATGGCCACTCAACGAGCTTATACCTAATACACTACTTGTTTTGCGAGCAGCTTTTTTTGCAGGAGCATTGGGAGCATTCAAGAGCCTTGATCCTATCGTGCAGCCTTCTAACCTCATTAACAAACTCGTGAACAACGCTGTGGAGAGCATCCCTCTCCTGCTTCACATCTTCTAGGTTTTCATCGGCTTCCATAATAGCTTCCCTTATAATGCTCTTAATAATATTTTGTCGTTCGCGTAATAAAGCGAACTAACCTCTCCTGGACTACTTTGTGATGAGACTTGACTTACGTAGTTGCTGTCTATTGCGAAGAGCAGTCCGGTGAACGGGTCTCTCCAGACTTCAAGATTTACGTACTCCCCTGACTTAGGGTCTAAGACCTCTTTGTCAGTAATATACTCGGCGTCTTTAGCCATCGTTGTCTTCTTTTAATCCTTTTTGAACTATTGCGTATTCCGCTACGATTGCGGACGAGGCCTCTTCAGCCTTATCACCATCGAAGATAATCTCTAGCGCCATAGCGCTCAACATATGAACGTGGCATATGCACGCAGATCCGCAAGGAAGACCAAGCTTTAAGATCCTCTGCTTGCACGCGTCCGCAACATCTGTTGTAGCGTTTATTGTCGCTAGAGATAACACCATCGAATGAACCGCGTCTTTATCTAAGACCAGCTTTGTTATGCTTTTCTTGTCCTGAGACCTAGTCGGGAACTCAATGACGTTATCATGTTTTTCATCTTCCATAGGTAGCCTTTTGCTGGCTTCAACATAAACACATTCTATACCCCCTTCCAGCCAGGTAAAACCCTATCGCCTTACTTAGCTACCTGCGTAAGTATTTGTATACTATAACATTTACGGTAACTATATGTTTTATAAAGACTTAATAGATCCTGTATACAAAGTATGTGTATCTTCCTATGACGGTAATTTATCGGTATTAATTGGTATAATATAGTTGCTCTCTCGGAGCCGGCCATTTATCAAAACAAATGAGGTGTTTATGAAGGTCAATTATAGTGCTGTCTCTGACAGCATGCTCGGTCGTTTTTTAGGGTGTGCGTTCTCTACGGATGCTGCAAACCTTATGGAAGATTTAGATTTTGAGAATGTTGAAGTTGATTTCAAAATCAACGGTAAAGAAGTTGATTGTCTAAAGACGGTCGCAATGTTGAACTCCTCGATAGAGAAGGACGGGAAGGAAGCTGTAGAGGCGGCTCGCG
>CEUA01231225.1_pt1 | contig 11279 bp, 6 predicted proteins | sample 361541 | NCBI WGS metagenome assembly CEUA01 (sample SAMEA2623079, study PRJEB7988) | marine metagenome | isolation source: saline water (ENVO:00002010), including
CCTAGTTCGTAGCCAGGTACTCTATCCAACTGAGCTACGGGCGCATTTCAAATCTTGATGTAAACTTCCCATTGTAATATAAACCAAAGGCTTGGTATTTAATACCTGCCAGAGGAATTTATGGTAATAATTAATATAGAAACAGTAAGTTTGCGCTCATACAGATTAGGCCCCGAATGATATATTAGATAGAAATTGAGTCAAATTAGTAAAAAAAACTAAAAAAATAATTAGTATATTGAAGTAAAGACCTGATTTTTTTGTTAATCTTTGCAAAAATAGTTGGCATTCCTGAATAAGAAAAATAGATATAATTTGCAATAAATTAAAGGAAAAAAATCACCACATGGCGAGTAAAGAATCAATTTTTCAAGTTGCAATAATAGGTTCTGGACCAGCTGGTCTTAGTGCAGCAGCGCATGCATCTGTATTAGGTTTACGACATGTATTAATTGAAAAAGCAGATCATGTATCGGACACAATTTACAAGTTTCAAAAAGGTAAGCATGTTATGGCAACTCCGGACGTGCTTCCCTTGCGTTCAGATATCGATTTTAAAATGGGAAGCAGAGAAGATGTTCTCGATAGATGGAATCTAGCATTAAAAAATCACCAAGTTAATATTCTATACAATTCTGAAGTTAAATCTGTTTCAGGAACAAAAGGAAAGTTTGAGCTTACACTAAAAAATAAAGATATTATTAAAGTAGAATCAATCGTTCTTGCAATAGGTCTTCAAGGTAATCTGAATACTTTACGAATACCTGGAATAGATGATGTCACGCATATTCAATATCAATTAGATGACCCAGATGAATATGAGCATGAAACTATCATTGTTATCGGTGCGGGTGATGCTGCAATAGAAAATGCACTTGGTTTGTGTACGCATAACACAGTTTATATAGCTAATCGTGGTAATGAATTTTCACGTGCAAAAGAAGCAAATGAAGCGGCTATTTTAGCTGAAATTGATAGAGGACGTATTACTCCCCTATACAATAGTAGTTCAAAGGAATGTTCGGAAGGAACATTAACTTTTGATACGCCTGATGGCGATGTAACAATAGAGTGTGACAGAGTGATTGCTAGACTTGGTGCAGCACCGCCACGAAAGTTTGTTGAAGCCTGTGGAGTTACTTTTCCATCTGATGCACGCAGCGCGTTGCCAGAAGTAAGCAAAACCTACGAATCAAATGTTAAAGGCCTATATATAGTTGGCTCCTTAGGTGGATATCCGTTAATTAAACATGCAATAAATCAGGGTTATGAAGTCATTGAATATATCAACGGTAACACGGAATTAGATCCAGCTGATGAACCAATAATTACTAAAACTTTAAAAGATATAAAGGATTTTGATAATGATTCTTTTTTAAAAGAAGTGAGGGCAAGACTTCCTATATTTGAAGAACTAAACCCATTAATGGAAAGAGAAATGTTAGTTGAATCAACCGTAACTGCGCCGCCTAATGGAACAGTAATTTTTGAACGGGGAGATTATACGAATAGTGTCTACACAATATTCAGGGGCTCAGTCAAAATACAAACTAGCGAGGATGATCCATCTAAGTTTGTTGTCTTGGAGCAAGGTGCATTTTTTGGAGAAGTGGGATTAATATCGGGTCGTAGACGTTCGGCAACAATTTTATCTAATGCAGATGATACGATATTAATTGAAACGCCTCGTCGTACGATGCTTAAATTAAGAGAGGATGTCCGTTCTTTACGAAATTCTATGGATAAAGAGGCTATCGTAAGGCAAATTCAAACTTATATCGCAAGCGCCCTCGACATTAATGCAATACAAAAATTGGCAGACTCAGCTTCAATAGAAACCTTTCGTAAAGGTAAAGTTATATTTAATGAGGGTGATGAGGGTGATGCGCTTTATCTCATAAGTAAAGGCTCAGTGATGGTATCGAAACGAATAGGTGGTAAGGAGGTAACCCTTGCTTACGTCGCTGCAGGTAATTATGTTGGGGAAATGGCATTAATGTCAGATTTAAATCGAACAGCAACAATTAAAGCCGCGGTTGATTGTGAAACAATTAAGATAGATGGTGAAATCTTCCGCAAATTAGTTGATGAAAATCCTTCTCTTCAAAAAGAAATCGAAGAGAAATATGGTGAACGTATTGTTTCAACAGAAAAAATGATAGAGCAACCTGAGGCTGGAAGTATTGTAGAATTTTTAATGGGAGAAGGTATAGGTGAAGCAACTGATGTGCTTTTAATAAACGAATCGTTATGTGTTGGATGTGATAATTGTGAAAAAGCCTGTGCCGAGACACACAGGGGTATTTCGAGATTAAATCGTGAGGCAGGACCAACATTTGCAAACGTGCATGTTCCAACAAGTTGCCGACATTGCGAACATCCGCACTGTATGACGGACTGTCCTCCCGATGCTATTAAAAGAAACCCTGACGGTGAAGTTTACATTACAAATGACTGTATTGGTTGTGGTAACTGCCAAAAAAATTGCCCATATGGGGTAATTCAAATGGCGCCTGAACCACCAGAAAAACCAAATTTGTTTTCTTGGCTTCTTTTTGGAAAAGGTCCTGGACCAGGCGAAGACTATGGTTACCGAGAAAGAGCACCGGAGGATGCTCGCAAAACAGCAGTTAAGTGCGATATGTGTAAGGATATTAAAGGTGGTGCTGCTTGTGTGCGTGCTTGCCCAACTGGGGCGGCGATACGTGTCAAACCAGACGAATTCATGGACTTTATTAGAGACGGGAGCGAGTGATATGAGTTCACGTAATGTCCATGATTCTTTTTTTATCTATAAAGGTCTCAAGTTTCTTTGGTATGCCGTCGCATTGGCTTTTATCTCAATCGTTCTTTATATATGGCATAACCCCCTGGGTGAACCAAATGGCGGATCATGGCTTGGATACACATTGGGGATAATTTCAGCTGTTTTAGTTTTGTGGTTAACTTGGTTTGGAGTTAGAAAAAGGCAATATGCTGTTAGTGCAACAGGATTAAAGGTTTGGTTGTCTGCTCATATTTATCTTGGACTCGCTCTTGTAGTTACCGCAACTCTACATAGTGGTTTTCAGATTGGATGGAATATCCATTCCATTGCTTACATCCTTATGCTGTTAACTGTGTTAAGTGGTGTTGTTGGGGTATTTATTTATGCATATTATCCAAAGCTAATGACAAAAAATCGAGCTGGACTGTCTCTAGATGAAATGATGGGGCAAATTTCAGAACTAGATCAAGATATTCTTAAAGCTGGTCAGCAACTGCCTGAAGAAATAAATACGGCTCTACTTAAAGCAGCCACTGAGACTAGTATAGGTGGAAATATAATAGAAAAATTATCACCAAAAAATATTGACTGTCCAACCCTAAATGCTAGGAATTTAATTGAAGAAAAATTTGCTGATATGGGTCTTCGCGATCAAAACATATCAAAGGTAATCGCTTTACTTGCAAAAAAAACAAAATTACTCAGACGAGCGAGACGCGATATTCAAATAAAAGTAATTCTAAGAGTGTGGTTATTTTTTCATATTCCACTATCGATAGGTTTATTGGCTGCACTTTTCTCTCACATACTAGCTGTATTTTTTTATTGGTAAGAAATGAAAGTACTTATTAGACATCTTCTTAAAAAAACTCGTTCTGGGGGATATGCTCAGCGTGACGAAGATATAGAATCTCCTGCAATTCGCTTTGGACGTGGTTCAGAATGCGAGGTTCACTTAACTGATCCAAGAATTCTATTAATTCAACTTGAAATAACAGAGCGTTCGGGAGAACTATACTTAGAGGGTCAAGGAGATAGTGATTTTCAGGTTAATGATCAAATCCTTACTAAATCAACCGTAAAAACGGGAGATAAAATTCATCTTGGTCCATATGATATCGAGGTCTTAGATAATGAAGATGGATATGATGCTGTATTAACTATTGAGTACTCGCGTCCACTAGGTGATGAATTAGAAGCATTTAAAAAACGATCAAATACACAGTTTGATTCGCTTGGACTCAGTACTAGAGGATGGGCGTGGGTTTTATTTATTGGAATTATCACGCTTGGAATATTGGGGCCACTTACCGCATATACGATAAAATATAAAAAAAATGAAACAGTAAGTGAAACAAAAAAAAATGGAATTTTAGCAACCGCTGATAAAATTTGGTTGTCAGGCCCTCATTCTAGTGTGCATGCACATTTTGGCGATCGCTGCGAAACATGCCATACAGATGCATTTCAACAAGTAGGAAATAAAGTGTGTTTTGATTGTCATGATGATGCCGGGCACCATGCGGACCCGTCTATATTTCCAAGCGCCTCTTTAGATGGACAACAGTGTCAGGATTGTCATAAAGAACATAATGGTGATCAGGGCTTGCTTATCACCACTGAAAGATTTTGTAGCAACTGCCATAGTGAAATCCTAGATGTTGCTGAGAATTCTAAATTAAAAAATGTCTCAAACTTTAACGAACATCCTCAATTTCGTCCTACACTCATAAAAACTCATCAGCCTTTAACTTTTGAGAGAGTAACGATTGATCAAAAAAAACCAAAACCAATAGATCGATCGAATTTGAAATTTCCACATAATAAGCATCTAAAAGAAAATGGAGTTAGACATCCAAATGGAACACGAACGGTTCTTCAGTGTGGATTCTGCCATGAGCCTGAAACTGGAGGTGTTGCTTTACTCCCTGTAAGTTTTGAAAAACACTGCGCCAGTTGCCACGACTTAAAATTTGAACCTCAAGCACCTAATAGAGAGATGCCGCATGGAAATATTTCTTTAGCAAAAGAATATATTATAGGAACATATGCCGAGTTTGCACTTCGAGGCAATTTTATTGAGTCAAATACATTAAATGATGAAACATCAACTTTTCGTAAACTAATAGGCGATAAACCTGATACCAAAGAAGAAAAGAAGGCGGCTCTAGAATGGGCTGAAGCAAAAGCCGAAGAAATTGTACAAGGAAGATATGGTCGTGGACTATGTGGAGAATGTCACCAAATTGTAGAAAATAAAAAAACGGGTAGATGGGATATAGCAACTGTTCATGTACCAACAAAGTGGCTACCAAAAAGTTTCTTTAATCATAAACCGCACAAAGATAGAGAATGTACAACATGTCATGATGCAACAAAAAGTGAAAAAGCTACCGATATACTGCTCCCGTCAATTACAACTTGTCAGGAATGCCATGGTGGAGAAACAACGACAACAAAAGTAAAAAGCACCTGTACTGAATGTCATGGCTTTCATCGCGAAGACTTGATGATGCCAAAAGAAAAAATTTAATATAATTATTTAGAATTTACGGCGCAATTCGAGACGAATACCAGAAATATTCTCTGCATTATTAAGAATTCCAATCATTGCGTCCGTCCTTATAAGCCAACGATCATTTAAATTATGCTGATATCGTGCGCTCAATCCGTACTGATCGCCAACAATCGTCGCAGACTGACCGCCAAATGGCTGAACAGTTGCAACTTCAAATACAGCCTGTCTAGATAAATCAAAGAGGTATTGAATACCAATTGCGCCACCAAATACATCTTGAGCAGAGGAATCAAGTTTTGGAAATCCTGTTAAACCGTCGGTTTCAAAGACTATTCCTGTATTTTTAAGAAGCCCATCATTGCCACGTACAAGTGGTTGAGGTCTATCCACACCAACGTAAAAATTGCCATATGGAATTAAAGTTGATGGCTTGCTAGTTATAAGTGAGTTCTCTATGAGAATGACAAACCCATCAGCAGTCTGGGTATTGCCTCCATTCGGAGTTTGTCCAAATGTCCAGATACCACGTATTGAGTTTGAAAGTTTCCCTCTATATCTCTTTGTCCATGCTGCAGTCAAACTATGATGATCAAAACCACTTAATATATTTCCATTACGTTTATCATCAATGAAACCATAACCGGCTTCTAAGTATCCTTGTCGAGTTTCCACGAATGCATTTACACCAAAAACATTTCCCTTACTATCCTCTATTTGACCAGCTCCATTTTTTAATGCTGCAGTTGTTACTTTGTCAAAACCAGTGAAAAAGCTAATATCCATATTTGATATATCGTACTTTGGAGAATTCATCGCTGGAATAGCAAATGCAGCACCTACAAATGCGTCATCAAGCCATATTCCATTCTGAAAAAGCAAAGGCATGAAACCAATAGCAAAGGGCAAATCATAAGTTGCCCATTCATTTGTTAATCCCGATTGAATGGCCCCTATATCACCCTCAAAATAAATAGTCTCAAGATTTGCATCTAACACAAAATCGAAGTCATTATGATCATCGCCAAAAAACTCGTGACGAAGAAAATTATTATTCTTATCAATAGGACGAAGAAAAAGATGAATACGTTCTGTTGCGGTTAATTTTAAATCAACATCAAGATTCAACCTTGCAGCGATCTGACCAATCTCCTTGTTGCCATTGTCGTTAAAAGCAAGAGCACTTCTAAAATCACCGTATACAAGTAGCTGTGGTCTTAACAAGTTTTTCTCTCCAATAACATCATAGGTCCTACCCAAAGCACCCTCGGAATAAAGAGGATAACCAAATTCTAGTATTGGACGTGGTTCATCAAATGGAGTTTTTCCACCATAAATTTTTATTTGCTCAGCAACATCATAAACATTATCTGGATATACTGGATCACTTCCAAAAAGATCTGGCTCAAATTCAGATGGACGAACATGAGGATCCATTTCGGGTGGCGCTTGGTGACTTTTATGTTTAGGACTACCACTTCTCTTCTCTAAAACAGTATCGGCGGGTACATCTCTTCTTCGTAAAATACTTTCATCTTTCAAATCATCTTCAACAGGAACAACATCTGCATAATTTATTGAACTATCACTGTGAGAATCTAATTCTGCTATAAGATTAGTTTTGTCTTGTGAAGATAGGTCTTCACTAATATCAATCAAAACTTTTTTTACTCTCTCCTTGGTGATCAACCATCGCTCATTTTCCCTCTGCATGGAAATAAGTTTTCTAACATCATCGCTGTGATTACTAGATTCATAATTTTGATTAAATACTACGTCGACATTATTTTTACTGTGTTGTGTAATCTTCACATCAGTAAGAGTTACCTTTATATAGCTTGGACTAATGACTCTATTATGACGTTGTTTTTTCCATTTTTTTTTGTTTGATATGTTAGATGGCAAAAAATCTTCAGCGTAAGCTGCAAAATAACCATCAATATCCTGAGATGACCAAACCTTTGACCAACTATTCAAGGCCTCTTTAACATCATGTTCGATTTGGACTGTTGTGGTGTCCTCTAAAACCTCATTTTTTTTCACTAATTGGAGTTCTGTTTTCTGTCTTATTTTTATAGTTTTTTCCTTTATAATCAGCCATTTGTCATCAATTTTTTGCATTCTCAATTGTTTTGTCACTTCATCAGAATAGCTATCTGACTTATAGTTTTGTGTAAAAAGCACATCAGCAAAATCCTCAGAGTGCTGGCTGATTTCTATATTAGATAATGTCACCTTGATAAAACTTGGAGACAACAATCTACTCTCTCTTTGAGATTTCCAAGTTTTTTTAGTATGTTCTTGAGAGGGCGCAAAATCTTCAGCATAACTTTCAAAATATTGATCAACATTTTGTGATGCCCAAGCCTTCGCCCAATCATTAACTGAAGTCAACACATCCGCATATAATGGCTGCTGGTATGAAAATAAAACTAGTGCACTATATAAAAATAAACTATAAATCTTATTTAATTTATTATGTTTTAGAGGCATGATCTTTTTTTTAATTGATATCAAAATCGACTGAGTATGGATGAATATCAATCATCCAGTCATTAATTCTTTTTTCCATATCAAGTGTTGCACCAACAAATTTCATAAAATAAATTGGTTCCGCACGACTTCGCATTCTTACTTGTAATTTATATGTGCCAGATTTTTTTATTAAATCACCGGAGACTTTATATTTAGCATCACGGTAAGCTAAAGGTGGTATTGAACGACCCTCCATTCTCACGAAAGGTGGATGATTCATGACAGTCGTTGGTTGTGGGGCAGGTCTTAAAAATGGGAGTTGATCTATATCGAAATTAACAGGCAGATACATCTCGCGATCAGTACCTTTAATATTGGTTGTCAAAAATTTTGTTTGTAGATTAAAAAGTTGATCATCGTGTTCTATTGTGCCCTCGGCCAACTCTAACGAATGTAAATCAACCATATCTCCGTACTTGTCAACATATCCTGATTCAAATACACGTTCGCCATCAGGATCTGTAAGTACGACATTGAGCCAGATTTCTGGTTGTGCGCCTAAAGAACCAGATGGAAGATTGTGTCCCTCATCAACATTTGTAATTCGATAACGAAATTTTAAATCTTTTCCCATTTCTGGTTTACCATTATCAAAAAATGGTCCATCAATACGGCTTCCATTTTCCATTACAGCTAAACGATCTAGCTTTTTATTCTCGAGCAATTTATTGTTCTGGCCAATTATGTATCTAGCTTCTTCTCGTGCCTGTCTAGTCGACCATATTTCAGGAAATTCTGGTTTTTCCACCAATCCTTGTTCGAGCTTATCCTCCCAATCAGGCTTACCCCATGGCTTTCGATAATTAAATGTCAGCCACTCTTTTACAGACCATTTCAATGAACGCACATTAAATGGAAATAAACCAGGGTGAGCAATTGGATAACCGGGTCCGTAAAATGCATGATTTGAATGTTTACGATTTGGATCTCCAACAACGCGTCCATTAACTATAGCAACAGGTCCAGTATCATAGCCTTTTGCTTCTCCCGGAATCTTGCCCATATGACACTCTTGACAAGTCACGCCCTTCGCATGCGCAGGACTATCACGGTACTGTTCCCATACAACTTCTAACTTAATTCCTAAATTAACTGCGACCTGATGGCATGAAACACAAAACTCAGACTCTCCAATTGTCTCGAAAACTTGAGCGCCGCCGTGTATCGGGAAGCCTTCCTCGTCAGGATTCGTTGCAACTTTATAATAATCACGTTCAGATATCACCTCTGCAACACCTGGCGCATCGCCAGTATTATATACTGGTTCGTAAATAGTCCCTGGCTGTATGTGACGCTCGCCATTTACTTTTCCAAACGCTTGATTAACTCTATGGCAAGTAATGCATGTGATACCTTCTCTAGCAACTTGTGAACGTTCCCAAAGAGGTGCTTCGCGAGTTTCTCCGACTTGAGTACCGACTTGTTGATGACAACGCACGCAAAAAGTACCCATCGTGCCAGACGTCAATGCATTGACCGCTTGCTCAAACTTGTGAAACATTGGCGAAATTGATGCATAAGCATGGTTTGATGAAGCCCACTCAGTAAAAATACGCTGGTGACATCTTCCACAAAGTGCAGCTGATGGATATTTCGATTGTTGTAATATTTTAAGATGTGGATCTAATCCGTCTCCCCCGCCTGGCATTACGGGTTCAGAATCACCAGCAACTTTCTCCCACTGAGATTGATAATTATCGGGTAATTTTAGGTCTTGATCTATAATAGGTTCATTAGCACTTGAGACACTGAAAAAAATAATGCCTACGAGTAAAAAAAGTGTCTTTTTTGGAAATACCATATATTGACTTACATTCGGTGATTTTTCTAATCTCATACTGAAAAAATACACTATCTAATAATATTATTCTATAAAACACTTGATGATAATTTAGGTCGTAATTTTGTCCAGATTTTGGCTAATCACCTAGTGTTTTTTTGAAAGCTGTAATTCCGGACTTACGGATTTTTTTATATTTTCAATTGCTTTGACAAATTCTGAAGGACGATACTTTTCATCAGATTTAACCGCTTCGTAGGCCATGTCCATTGCTTTTTTAACTTTTTCAATCGCCTTCCCTCTTATCATTCCACTATCTTTCATAGCCTCGATGACGCTACCAATTGAGTAAGTAGCCTGTTCAGCTGCTATGTAATTAACATATTCACCATGAAATCCAAACTCTAAGAGCGCATTAAGTATTTTTTCCATTTCTTTTTGATTAAAAGTATGTTTACTAATCTTTTGAACAACGCCTTTTAAGGTTGATCTCAAAACATCCGCGGCTTCAAACGTTGCATCACCGCCTTTCATTGATGCTTGATGTAACCGTTTAGTCTCTTCTTCTATACGCTTACCAAGTTCTGGATCAACTACAGAAGAAATTACTCGCAACATTACAATGTTTGCGTCATTTAGTTTTGGAATTCCAGGATCAAGACCTACACTATCTCTTCGCTCCCAGCGAAGATTAGACATAGGGTGGTGACAAGCATGGCAATCGAAGAATACAAGTTCAGGAAAAATACCTTGGCGATTTCTATTTTTATCTGTCAACGCATTTAAGGTTTCTTCGACAGCAACTGCCTGTCCGATTGCCCATGTTCTAACACCATTGCTCCATCTTTTCCTTTGTCTATAATCTGCATCAACTTTGTAATGTGCTGGTTGTGTCGCAGTATATGTGTCAAGTTCAAAAGCTAACCTTGGATGGCCTGCACCCATTATTCTATGTGTAAGAAATTTATTTTCAGTACCATAATGACAACTTAAACAAAGTTTTGCTCTAGCTAAAGGCTCCTCGGTTGGGTACTGCCCAGCTTTAATATTTTCTTCACGTCCACCCACTCCGGAAACATGAATGCCTAGCCATTTTTCTGCACCTCCATGGCATGCTTCGCAGGTAACACCATCACTTATCATGAAATTTTTAGCACGTTTTTCTTTGGGAACATTATTTGCATGACAGTTTAAACACACATTATCTTTCTGCGGGTTTTCTATTCCCAAATTTTTTGCAATACGTTTTGAACGCTCGCTTGCTAATGTCTTAAAAGCACGAGCATGATGATCATATTTTTTCCAAGTAATTGCTTCATTCTGAAGCACAGATGAATTCTGCCATGGTTGAACGGCACCATGACATGTTGATCCTGAGCAAGTTTGTACTCCTAGATGCATATCTTTGCCATACTGAGGTAATGTTTCAGCTGTGGTGATTGATACTTTTAACACAAGTAACAGCCCGACAAAAATATGAAAGTTTTTATATTTTTTTTTCATTATTATTGGCACTTTCGTAGTATATGAGTCAATTATACCTATAATTAGGACAGTTTTTTAAGTGTAAAATATTGGCTGTCCTGAAATGAACCTTGACAATTGAGGCTGAATCTCGATTTTAGAATCTGTTTTTTGGCGGAGAGGGAGGGATTCGAACCCTCGATACGGGATAAACCGTA
>CEUA01013928.1_pt1 | contig 11268 bp, 9 predicted proteins | sample 361541 | NCBI WGS metagenome assembly CEUA01 (sample SAMEA2623079, study PRJEB7988) | marine metagenome | isolation source: saline water (ENVO:00002010), including
TCTCATACTAATTATCCCCCTGCTTCTCCTCCTCCCCCTCCCTATGTTAATCCAAGTGCGGGCATGGCAAGTGCTCAAGCTCCATCTGACCCTACGGACATGGCAGCTGCTTATGCAGATTTAAACATAGAACCGGGGACGAATCTACAGCCTGATCCTACAAACATGGCAGATGCTTATGAGGGATTAGGTATAACTCCTGGAATGAATCTACAGCCTGATCCGAATAAGCAGTACTCAGATGCTTTTTCAGCAGCTCCTATTCAAAGCGCCACGCCACCTGCTAATCCGAACAAGCAATACACAGACGCTTTTTCAAACGCTCCCGTTCAAAATGTACCTGATACGGTAAATACTGTTCCTAAGGTTCCTGTAGAAGAAGGGGGAATGGGGTATGGTTGGGGTGAAGGATCTTCTCCGTGGGGTGAAGAAACAGAAATTGACACAAACATTATACCTGATTGGTCTTCATGGATTGCTCCTCAATATTGGGAAAAATCTTCAGAGGCAGGGGAAGACTTTAGTATAGATGAAAATCCGTGGGATACTCGAAGAGATGAATATCTCGAAGGAGCCTATGGTGATCTGGAAGCAGATTATTCGCGTGGCTTAGAAAACATCAAACATGCTTTTGCTGTAAGAAATGACTTGGAGTCTCCCGCTTATCATCAGGCTATAGCAGACTATGAAGATGCTTATCAGAGAAGAAAAGCAAACATCACTTCTCAGTTTGCTTTAGGAGCTGCGGGGGCTGACATCGATCTATATAAAGGATCTATGAGTGATCTATATAAATCAGCTATGCAATCTCGAGGATTTTATGAACAGGATATGGATCGAGCAGATCAGTATTACAGAGATGAATTGGCAGATATGTGGGCGTGGGCTTCAGCTCAGGAATCGGATTGGAATAGACAGCAAACATATTATGATGACGGAATGAGATTACTCATGTCTTACTTAACGGGAAGCCCAATGCCAGATTATGCGGGGACTAATAAGGGAATGTCTGATCTTGCTAAGATATTTTCTGATCAAGGTGCAGCTGCGGGGAAATCGGGATACGACTTGGGTGTAGCTTTAATGGATGCAATCTTTGGAGGTAACTAATGAACTTCGGAGCATTTTTACAAACAGTAGGAGAAAACGCAGGGCGTTCCCGACTTGAACGGGATGCTCGTCAAAAGCAACAGGAAGAAAATATACTGAAGATGCTTCAGGCGGGGTTTGTCCATACGCCACAGCCTAATCAACAAGGGGCAACAGGGTTCTTTGATCGATTGAATCAGGGATTGAACTATCGCCCTGAGATGGATCCCGCTCCGATCTTTGAAATGGCGGGTCATCACCCTGCTAAAGTTGCTGAAGCTCAACGCTTACATGAGGCTAAAGAAAACAAAGCTCGATATGAACATGAGATGTTAAAACAAGATGATGTTCAAGCATTTGAAGGGCGTTGGGACGAGAAGATAGCAAAAGAGTGGGAATCTAAGTTGCTCAAGTTAGAGGCAGAAGACGCTCTTCGTGTGATTCAAAGCAAAATTGATAATACCGAAGCACAACACTATCTCGATAATCTTTCAATGTACCAAAAGATTAAGGATAGGATCTTAGAAGCTAATGCATTATTAAAAGAATCTGAAGCAGCTAAAGCAGAAATTGGTGCGGATCGTGCTGAAGTTGAATTTAAAGAGTTTAAGGAATATAAAAGCGCACGACAGCACTTACTGAATAATGAAGTAAAACAATCTGATTTAGATCTTATTGAAAAACAATATTTCTTTAAAACAGATCCAAATGGCAATGAATATTTATGGAACCGTGATCCAAAAGCGGGAGAGCCTGATGCCGTTTTAGTTTGGGAAAAGCCTCCAGAAGACCAAGAAGAGAAAATGTTATTAAGAGCTAATGCTGTAGCTCAGGTAGTTGCAAGCCTTAAAGAGGCAGGGTTGGGGGATCAAGCAGATGCTTATGCAGGGTTGCTTGGAGAAGATGCTGATGACATGGCTGTAAACTTAGCATTGAGAGAATTAACTGAAGAAGAAAAGGGAATAGCTGATGTTTATCTGTCACCTGAATCAGGGGAAAAATCTGTTGGGCAAATCTTACATGAGCAAGGGATGGATCCTGAGGATTATGATTACGCGAGTCCTACAAGTGTAGTGCAAGGGATACGTTTTCAATCGGGATCACCAAATAAAGATGTGCCTGATGAAATACGATCGGGTAGGTTTGGTCGTGGGAGAGGGGGAAATCAATTCTCCCAAGCCTCAGAACGCTACCGAGAATGGGTCGAGGAACAAAAAAGAGAGACTGAAGAGAAAAGAGCACAAGGAATTTATTCTAATCCAAGAGCCAGAGTGCAGGGTAATTAATTATGAACCAAGCAAAGATTCAGCTTTCTCCAGAAAAAAAACAGAAATTAAATCAGCTTATTTCTACAAATCCGAAGATTGGGGCTAAGGTATTAAGGGGATTAGTTAATGCAAACGTAGATGTAAGTGAGTTTACTGTCCCTTCAGATTGGACGGATGAATTAGCTGCTTTTGGTGCCGGTATTCCAGAAGGTGCAAGCTATGGTGTAATTGATTCTCCTGATACGGGTAGCCTCGCTTCTACAGTAGATCTTCCTATTGTTGGGGAAGTCCAACCTGCTCGAGAATTGGGTCGTTTGTTAGGTGGTATTGGAACAGGTGGTGCGCTATGGAAGACAGGGTATCGAATCGGGTTAAAGCCCGGGGCAAAGGTTGCGTCTGCAGCTCTAAAAAAGATGGGAGCAACAGGCCCAACAAGCCAACGCATGGCCAGAAAGGTGGGAGGGGTGATAGGAGCTGCAACTCCCGAAGCTATCGTGGGGAGTGTGGCAGAAGGGGTTAGGGAAGATTCGTGGGGAGCAGTTGCGTCATCTCTCCCTGAATGGTACACGTTGGGCATAGGCTCAGAGCTTGGTATTCGAGCATTGCAGAAATACTGGAGAAAGCGTAAAGCGGGACAACCCGCAGAACGGGAACGAGCTGAAGCGGAAGCAATAATCGAAGGTGAGATTAGTCGTGGTAAACAAGCAGTGCCTCCATCTCAGCAAAAATTGGTTGATGAAGAAAAAGCGGTGCAAGATACAATAGAAGAATCTTATCAAGAAGAATTAGCAGGATCAGAACCGCCCGAGAGGTATAAGATCGCAAATACTCCTCCAGTTCCTGAGTCTTACCTTGATGATCCAATAGAATTTGAATCTTTAGCACGAACCGAGCCAAATTATGCTCGTCAAAAAGCTGCTCAGAAAACGGATTTAGAGAATCAGGGTCGCAATATAAAGTCTCGGGAAGTTGAACAGGAGATGTACGATAAAGCCAGAGAAAAAAATGAAGCTATTGCTAAAGATAATAAGATTTTAGATGAACAAAGTGCCAGAAAAGCTGATAGAGAAAGAAGAGAAGAGCTTAAACGACGCAATGAAAGAGAAATTCCCTCTGCGGGGAATGTTGTTCGTGCAACCGCAGAAGAAGTGGAAGCAGACAAGATAAAAACAGGTTTTGATGCAACTTCTACTGCGGGAAAAGTTAAAGAAAGTAAAACCAAGAAAGCTAAACAATTAGCAGAAGATAAATTTAAAAAGCTCAATATTGTAAGAAATATAAATAAAGAGATAGAAAGATTATCAAGTAAGAAAAAGCTTGGCCCTGCAGACGAGATGCAGTTATTCAGTTTAAGGTCTATCCGTACTCAGATGAGGGACACTTATGCTTCATACGCTAAAGATGGTAGCGATATGTGGCATGGATTTAAATTGATTGTTATTGATGATGCTCCTACGGGGAAAGGCTTATCTATAAAGGCCGATGCTTCTACTAAATCTGTCTCTGAGTTAGCTGATACAGCCTTAGATCAACCGTATTATGATCCGAATTGGAAAGCAGAAAAGCCTTATCTAAGGGGTGGCACTTCAGGATCTCAAACAAAGAAATGGTTCTACAAAGATCAGTTTGGTAATGAAAAAGCATTGGACGGGAATGCTACTCAAGAAACTATTCTTGACAAAGCTGCTAAGAAAGAAACCGTTTCATCGAGGACAGATTTTGATTCATTTAAGCGTGGCGAGATTGATCAGTATGGGAAACAAATACCTGAGGAGATGAGAAAGAAGACAAGCCCACGATCTAAACAGGAAAAGCGAGACGCTCAATCTGTTCGTCTCGCTGAAGAAGGGAATGCGATTGTTGTAAATAAAGCACTTTTAAGAAAGCAATTTGAAGATAAACACTGGAAAAAATTAGACATATTAGATAGCCAAATCCCCGATGAAGGTACGTTTAAGAAAGTAATGTTAGAACGTGCTCGGGTTAGTAGCTTGATTCCTAAAGATTTCTTTGTTAAGGAATTAAAAAACCCTAAGAAAAAAGGTCTTAGGAATTATAATGAGTTTGTAAACAAAGTTGCTTTTAGGAATATTGAAGATCGATCAAAGATTCAAGCGAACATAGAAAGTCATCAAACTACACCTTCTATACCCGGAGATACTGACGTTAATAAGCCGTCTTTTAAGGCGAAAGTATCGAGCGAATTAGGGTTGGATAATTACGATGATCTTAACATAAAGAAGGGTGACATAGTAAGGATAAGAAGCCTCAAGAATGTTGAGACATTAGAACAATTAGAAGAGCAGACTCAATTTACGAACAAAGTTAAGCCGATCCAACCGTCCATAGCTACTCCTACTAAAAGAACTGATACGGGTAAATTTGTTAAAACAGAAAGATTACCTGCAGGGGTTTCGGGAACTAAGCCAAGTGAAACTAAGGGTAAACGTAAGCGTCTTAAGGGATCTAAGGTAACGCCTCGAACCTATACTATAGAAATTGTAAGCAAAACCGACGAAGGTTGGAAGGGATACCAAGTAGGGAAAGGAGGGGTAATTGATAGAACGAAAAAAGCTAAGACCTACTTAAAGAAAAATTATGAAGCTGTAAGTATGCAAGCTGCTGAGAAACGTGCTGATACAGATAGATTTATTATGCCAACCCGTGGAGGATCTGGATTAGGAGACGAGAGGATACAGCCCGCTTCTTTTGATGAACGGGTAAACTTATCGGATAAGCTTAATGAATTAGCAGATTTTGCAGGGAAAAATGGGAATGAGGTAAAGGTAAGGCTCAAGGAAAAGATTAAAAACATGCAGTTAAATAGGGGTCAAGCGGAAGAGTTAAATAGATATATAGACGACTTGATTGCTACTGAAGCTGCTCAATCCTCTGATTTTTCTTTTGATATCTTAGATGAGTTTGCTTCCAAATCTCCTCGCGCAGTGCGCTCCAAAAACGAACAGGGACTTGACATTGAACTTCAAAAAGAGATCGAGGCTACAACTACCGAGGAACTTCTTCAAGAGCCAGGTCTATTTACCAGTATTCAAAGTCCGTCATCGCCTTTTGGATTAGGGAAAAACAAATTTGTTGGGAACAATGTCGTTAAGTTTGCATTAAGACGCATCGAAGAGATGCAAGCTTGGCAAGAAAAGACATTGGGAATGTATAGTGAGATACGGAAACTGATTGGTCTTCCTGAAAAGTCTACTGTAAAAGAGATACTTGACGCTAAAATGGGTCGAGTCACAGGTCGTGGATCTACTCTGGATTTGGGTAGAGAAAAGCTATTTAAGCTTGCTCGTTTACTTGATACCGATTACGTGCCTGAGGCTAATCCTCTTTCTACGGGCCGACGAAATGCATGGGAGTTGGCTAAAGACGATCTTGTCAAAGCGGGAGTTGAAGATCCAGTTGTTTTACAGGCATATACTGCATATCGAAGATTGATTGATGAGGTTGCGGATCACTTAAAACTTCCAAAGAATCGAAGGATTAGTTTTTATCTGCATCATATGTTTGCAGGTAAAGCGGGTCGATATACTGCTGATTTAATCGCTTCAAATGTAGGGCTTTTTGACAACGCTATGGCGCAAAGAGTTTTAGATATTGCTAAACATGCAGAGGGATTAGGAGAAAAGTCGAGCGATGTGATCGTTTCGTTGATCGAACAATCCAAATCTCCTGTTCGTCCTCGCGCTTACAGAGGTCTTTGGGAACGCGAAGGAGTTCCAGATTATACATTAGACCTCGATGCATTGACTATGGTTATGATTCATGGATCGAGTCAACGGCAGATGACAGTGGATGTAGCACGTAGAGGACATGATGTGTTAAGCAATATGCCTCTTGTTGATGCCAATGGTAAGGTTCGTAGCATACACGTAAAGATTGCTGAATATCTTCGCCACGTAATGGGACGGCCAACCTCGACAAGAGAAAAAGTTGCACAGTTTTGGGCTGATTCTGAAGTGTTTAATCGTGGGGTAGATCGATTGATCGAGGCTATTGGAATCACACCTAAGGGAATCAATCTTACTAAAGCTGCGATGAAAAAAGAAGACGGGACAAGCATGTATCCCGATGAGGCTAAGATTGCGGTTGAGTGGTTTGATAATGCATATAAGTTTACTCAGACAATAGACCCACAAACGGGTAAGCCTACAGGATATTTTAAGAGAGACCCCGGAGACTTCCTTAGAAATAAGATTGCATTACAGATCAATGACATGAGACAGGCGTTGCAAAACCCTGCGCTGTCTGGCCCTGTTGCCAATGCTGTGTATCGTGGATTAATCGTAGCAAAACTCGGGATAAACTTCGCACATGGTTTGACTAATACTACACAGGTATATGTCAACGTATGGCCCAAACTTAAAAAAGGTTATATAGCACAGGGGCTAACCGATTATCTCTTTTCAAAGAATAAAAAAATAGGGAATAGATCTGTAGATGAACTGCTTGCAGAGTCAGGGGTTACTCGAGATATAACGTCTACAGAAGAGTACATGGGAGTATTGCCGAGCACATGGCGATCCTTTCAGGAAAAAGCACTGATATTCTCAAAGTCTTCCGAGCAGTTTAACCGTGGTGTAGCACTCCTTTCTTCTTACCGTCAACATCTGGATGAAGGGTTGAGTCACTCGATGGCTATGGTAAGAGCCAGAGATTTTGTAACCGAAACCAACTTTGCTTTTAACAGGGCGGGAACACCTCCGTTACTCCGAGGTCCAATGATGCGTTTGGCTTTTATGTTTAAGTCTTATGCTATGCACCAAACTGGATTTACTGCTAATATGCTTTCAGATTCAGGTCGAGCAATAAGTGAAAAAGGACTTGTTCAATCGATCATTGACGAGGATCACAACGAACTTGCCAAACACATATTTGCTTATACTACATTAATAGGTGGTGGACTTGCGTTATTTCCCGAAACGAATATTGCAGAGCGATCAACTCCTCCCGCAGCCGACATGGCAATAGAATATATGCAGGGCGTTGGTCGTTATGGAGCTTTTGGTTCGGCTGTAAATGTGGCTCAGGGACCTGCAGGGGATACGGCTACTCACTTTCTTGACTCGGGTGTCAGTGGATTGAAATACATTTCAGCCCTACTTGACTTCATGGAAGTGAATGCTTCTGATCAATACGATCGATCAGTAAACAGCTTTGCTAAGGGTGTAGGTTCGTTTACTCCTACCTTAATTAAAAAGTTAGCTGAAGGTGGAATGGACGCAGACTTATTAGAAACATTAAGTCTTAAAAAATACGAACCTCAAAAGGGAAGAAAGAGCAGTGGGGGATTAGAAGGGTTGGGTGGTCTTAGTAAGCTTCAGGGGATACCTGGCTTATAGATTTTTTTGATGTTCGATAATCCGCACATACTCAGCTTTTTTTCTTGTGGGGTAATACTCAAGGGTAATGGTACCATCGTCATAAAAATTAGGGTTTCCATCAGCTAAAGCATCGTTTAAAGCGTTTAATATTCCTTCCTTGTTAAAGTTCATAGTAACTTTATGGATTGAATAGTTTTCGTCGTTCCTCACTCCGTATACAGTAATCGGTCTCATTTATGCCTCCTCGATCATATGGGAAAAATGCGTATCGATAGCGTTAATGTCTTGCCATTTCTCAAGACGATCCAACACTTCCGCTTCAGTCAGCACGATTATTTTACTCCCTGCAACGGAGTCTGAACCTATTTTTTTAGACCAAGGGGTCGCTGATCCTCCCTCGCCCCAAATAAAGTATGCGCCTTTAGTTGTTCGATAGATTTTTTCGTCACACTTAAAACACTTAATCTTACGGTTATGCCAGCTTGCTAACTCTTCCGCTGTTTCTGTATTATATTTTTTGCCTTCAATTATCGCTATCATTTATTCCTCTTCTTTTTTATTGACCAGATCAGCCCAGTCGCATCCGTGAGTTTCTTGAGCCTGATCATCCAGAAATCCTTCCAGAGTATTTTCAAGTATTATGGTGAGATTGATCCCGTCGTCACACTCAGCCTCGGATGTCTCAACATACTCTCCGCAGTTAAAATTTACTTCTACATCTAAAGTTTTCTCAATGGTAAAATCTGACATGGCAGCTACCTTCCTTTCCAAAATGAGATGTAATGACAATGTAATGGGTTTTGTAATGTTACTTACTATAAGCTTTATTACGTATACTTAACTGAGGGCTTGTCTAATATTTGGTATGCGGGGACTAAATCGGAGCTTAAACTTTCGCAAAATCCAACAAGGTCATTGGTTTCGTCAATCTTATGTAGGTTGCCTGTATTTGATAAGTCGTTAAGTACGCTTGTTACAGCTTCGAGTACGATCCTGTATTCATCTAAGCTAAGAATGGGAGCACTCGCAAGTTTTCTGTTATCTGATACCATTTACGTTACCTCTGTTATTTTAACATCACCGTATCGCTTGCCTACTACGTGATACAATCTTCTGGATAATTTTTGACACTCGCTGAAAACCCTATCCCCCTCATCATACGTCCACGAACTAATCGCATTAGCTATTACACGTAGCGTTTCAGTGTCATATGCTGATGTTCTGAATACAAATTCCTCTCCGTCTGGTTTCATTCTAATCCTCCGTGTTATCGCCTCCTAATTTTACATAGTCGGAGGCGTTGTCTGTGAAACGAGCATGGTCTTCGAAGTAGCCCATAGTCGTTTTGATATCTTTATGTCTCAGGTGAGACTGAACTTGGGTGGGTTTTGCTCCTCCCTCGATGGCGAGAGTGCAGCAACTGTGCCGGAACATATGAGCGGTAATGTTCTTAGGAACGCCCGCTTTTTTAGCGTATTTCTTTACTGTGAGATTCACTGATTGTGGAGTCATACGCTTACCATGTGAATTATTACGGCTCAGACTAATCAAAAGAGGGTTTTTACCCTCATATGGGTAGAATTTTTCCTTTAATACCTGTTGATAGTCTTGTAAATCAGCCATTGTATGTTTCTGAATTTTGATTAATTGGTTTGCTCCACCCTTTGTATCGGGGAGATGTAGGATATTATGATCGCCATCCTTTGCAAAGTGATTAAAGAGGATATTAACTAATTCTCCTCTTCTTAATCCACCATAGATAAGGAGAGATAACATTACTCGATCTCTTTTCTTGGTGAGGATATCCTTTGTTTCGTCAGCCATTTTCAACATTTTCAGCAGCCACTCTGATTCTATAGATTTTCCCGTAGTTGTCTTATCTACCTTATATCCAGAGACTAAAGTGGAATCCAAAGGGTTGTGCTTTAACATCCCTATAGCTACGCATCTGCTGAAGAAAGATCGAAGAGATGCAAGCTTTCTGTTTATTGAGGAGCGTTGGTAGTTTTGTTCAGACAGGTTGTTTCTAAAGGCAACAGCATGATTCCATGTTATTTGTTCAAGAATCTTACTGTTTAACTGGACGTTTGCTACATCCAAGTAGTCTAAGAATTGGAAGAGGTCTGTTTCATAAGCTTTAGCTGTAGCTGAGGAGAGTTGCCCTGCAAGCCATTGCTCATGTGGGTCATCGCCGACGACTACATTCCGTATTTGAGGAAGATGGGGGTCTAACGGAATAACTTTATTCATAATTTATTAATTGTTGCGGTCAGAGGTAGATCTACCCCTTGAAGTTACAGATAAAATCTGTAGATGCTTGTGTTTAATCTTGAATTTTTCATTTTTTATTTCTTCAGGAGTCTCAATTAGTAACTTTCTATTGATTCTCCACGCACTTATTAAAGTAACTATTTCTGAATCTCCGTCTTTTATTACTGCTGTAGGTAATTTGATCGAATGATCGGTATCTTTGTCCATTCGCACAACCATATGGATTACGACAAACATTCCCATAATAGTTGCTGACCTAACATAAGGTAAAGTACCGCGTAATTCTGGTTGTTCATAGTTAATTTTCAACTCGTCTTTTAGGTTCGGCCCTATTCGTTGTGGGTCGTGTATGCCCATGTCAGCATAATACACGCGATAATCTTTATCAAAGTAATGCTGTATTTTAGGTAAAGCCGATAGTCCTTTGAACATATTAAACCCTATAATTTCTATAGCCTTGTCGATATAGGGGACTCCCGTCAATTTTAAAAGATGATTATTGTCGTTCAGTAAATTACTGACACTTGTTCCTAAAGCGTTAGCAATAACTTCGCAAGTTTCAAGACCGGGCACTTTCTTAGCATGATAGCATCGAGCTATTGTTGAGCGAGGGAGGCCAGATATTTCAGATAGTTTAGATTGATTTATTCCTAATCGCTCCATCCGAATTTCCATGTTCTTTGCGAATTTTTCTGCTATAGAAAGATTTCTTTTTATTATCGGACCCTTGTTCATTGGCATTTTGATTCCTGTCTTTTTATTCTTGGCGTTCTCTTATCGAGGTTATGAAACAGCAATCGTTTCTTTTTTTAATGCTGTTTCACATTTATCTACAAAGAGTACTCGTTCCTCAGGATCTGTAATGCTATCTGTCTTTCGGTCTCCAAGTAGGTCATACCATATTTTAGTAAGCCCTTTATTAGAGGCAAACTCTGCCCATAAAGAAGAAGTATTACGGATAAACCATTGTTCATCCCCAATATTTTTAATCTTTTTTAATTCATTGCTAAGAGATTGCATTTTATCAAGAGATTGTAGGGGACTTAACTTAACTTCATCCTCCATTTCATTGGCCTTTCTTATTCCACCCCTAACTGCAAGGATGTTGTAGTAGGCACGTTTACCCACTCTTTCCTTATGGATTTTCATCGCTTTAAGCCATGCGTAATATGCTTTTTGAGCCTTTATGCGATTTAAGTCAACAAGATCTTTATGGTCGTTAATGTCTTTTTGATTAGCCGTTCCCGTTAGTTCCACGGTTACGGCGGGGATAGGGTTTTCAGACCCGCTTTGCTTTTGCG
>CEUA01070894.1_pt1 | contig 11248 bp, 15 predicted proteins | sample 361541 | NCBI WGS metagenome assembly CEUA01 (sample SAMEA2623079, study PRJEB7988) | marine metagenome | isolation source: saline water (ENVO:00002010), including
GAATATACTAAAAATCTAACTGGAGGAGTGCATAACCTATTCATTGATAATAACCATGTATATGCATTAAGCAATGGCGAAAGATATTATATAATTAATATTGATGACCCATACAATCCAAAAGAGGTTGGAATGTTTGAAATAGGTAAAGAAGGTCAATCCATCCATGATGTTTGGATCGAAGATGGTATAGCATATTCTTCTAATTGGAGAGATGGTGTATATCTAGTTGATATCGGAAATGGAATAGTAGGAGGTTCCCCCTCAAATCCGGTTGCATTTGGAAATTATTCTTATGCTACTGGAGCTCATCATGCAACATTTCCTTTTAAAAGTAATTCAACTGGAAAATTTTACACTGTATTAGGAGATGAAATTTTTCCAAATGGTGTTAATCCCAATGGAACAAATGAAACAGCTGGATTTCTTCACTTCGTAGATTTCTCAGATTTAAATAACCCAGTTGAAGTTGCTAAATATGAACTTCCAACTCATGGATCTCACAATTACTGGATTGAAGATGATATATTGTATGTTGCAATGTATACTGGAGGTATAAGAGTTGTGGATATAAGTGGTGACTTAATAGGCGACCTTTATAAACAAGGTAGAGAAATAGGGTACTTATTAACAGGTAGTCCAAGTGGTTATATTCCTAATGATACTATGGTTTGGGGAACTCAACTTTATAAAGGACATGTTTTTTACTCAGATTTTAATACTGGGCTTGGAGCAGCTAAAGTTTCAAAAGTAAAACCCGATAATAGTAAAACAAATCAATATATAGATTGACACTAACAATTATTAAATATTTATAGATTAATTAATAATTATTTAAGCTATGAAATCTCACACATTTTTAAATTTACTTATATATTAATGCTAAATTTCGGCAAATTGAATAATGCATATAGAATTATCTTACTTTTTTTTGCGTGTAATTTAATTAACGCACAAAATTATTATGTATATGTTGCATCCGAATCTGATGATACTGTTTCACTTTTAAAGTTTGATGGTAATAAAATTGAAGAAAAGGAAAGAATCAAAGTTGGAATATATCCTACTGAAATTGAAGGTCCTCATGGAATTACAATTGACCCAAATGGAAAATATTGGTACTTAACTCTAGCGCATGGAAATCCTTATGGAAAGCTAATTAAATATTCAACAGAAACTAATGAAGTTATTGATGAAACTACTCTTGGTCTATTTCCAGCATCAATGCAAATTTCAAAAGTTACTGGATTTTTATACTGTGTAAACTTTAACTTACATGGAAATATGAAACCCTCTACAGTTTCAGTGGTAGATGCTGAAACTATGACTGAAATTACACAGATCACAACTGGAATTATGCCTCATGGCTCTAGAATCTCTAATGATGGTCTAAAACAATATTCTGTTGCAATGATGTCTGGAGAATTATTTGAAATAGATGCATTATCACTAAAAGTTTCTAGAAAGCTTAGCCTTGAGGATCATTCAAAAATGGATCACACAAAAATGAAGCATGATAAAATTAATATGGGTAAAATGATACACTCAAAGGTCAAACCCACTTGGGTTATACCACACCCTAAACAAAATTTTGTATATGTTGCCGGGAATGGATCAGATGAAATAATTGAAGTAAATCTCAATACATGGAAAATTTCGAAAAGACTAAAAGCAGAAAAAGGGCCTTATAATGTAGAAATTTCTCCTGATGGAAACTATATGGTTGCAACATTAAAAAGTAGTGGCAGCACAGCAGTGTGGAACCTAAAAGACTTATCATTATTAAAGATAATAAAGAATTCAAGTTCTGTTTCTCATGGAATAGCAATTTCTACTGATAGTAAATATGCTTTTATTTCTGTCGAAGGAATAGGTGGTGACCCTGGAATTATTGATGTCATACAACTTAATAATCAAACCTTAATTGACAGAGTTGAAATTGGTAAACAAGCGGGAGGTATTGCTTTTTGGAAAAAAGAACTTTAGTAAAAAAACATGAAAAAACTTTTAACATTATTCATTTTAATTCCTTTTATAACAATAGCTCAGTGGAACTACGGTAATACTTCAAAAAAAAGAGGTGTTTATGCTAATGGAAAAATTGAATTTAGAGAAATTAATGATTTTGAATTTAAATTGATTAAATATAGAAACCTTGATATAGAATTTTCTATTAATAGTGGATATTTTAAAAAAAATTCAGGTTATTATTATGTAGTTATAAGAGTCTTGGACAAAAATTTTAGAGTTTTAGAATCTGAAACTATGGACGGAAATTATAAAATTCTAGAATTAAAGGATATAGCAAAAAATGACAAATACAAAGTTGAAGATTTTTTAAAAATTCTTAGAAAAGATATTAGTTGTATTGTTACCATAAAAAACAACAATAAAATAATTCAGGGCTTTAGTTCTTTGGAAGGTAGTCCTCAAGCAATTAATTATGTGTTAAGATGGTAAAACACATATGAAAAAAATTATAATTGTATTTATTGTTTTTTTTCTATTATACCTTTGGGCTGAATTGGGTGTTGGTATTTTCTTTCAAGATTCCTGGGGAGGAGATTAAAATTAATAAGAGTATCTGTGAAAGTTAAATTTTTTATTGGTCCAATGTCAAAAAATATTGTTGATTCAATTATAGAGTTTCAAAAATCAACAAAACATAAACTAGGATTAATTCCAAGTCGAAGACAAATAGAATTTAATGGTGGTTACTGTAACAATTGGACAACTAAACAATTCTCAATATATGCAAAAGATGTTTTACTTAAAAGAGATCATTCTGGTCCAGGTCAAGGATATACTGATGACGATGGATATGAATCACTAAAGTTTGACAGTCAATATATGGATATAATTCATATTGATCCATGGAAAAAATATCCTTCCTATAAAAATGGTTTAAACTGGACAATAGAAATGATTAAATTTTGTAATAATATTAATCCGAAAATTAAATTTGAAGTCGGAACAGAGCAAAGTATAAGACCTTTTGATCCTTCTGAATTAGATAAACTAGTCAAAGATTTAAAACAAAATTTAAAACGATCTGAATTTAATCAAATTAAATATTTAGTTATCCAATCTGGAACTTCACTTTCTTCAACTTATAATACTGGTTTATATGATCAAGAAAAATTAATTACTATGATTAAAATTGCAAAAAAACATAACTTAATCTCTAAAGAGCATAATGGAGATTATATTTCTGAAAAATTAATCAAAGAAAAAATGAAATTAGGACTAGACTCTATAAACATTGCTCCTGAATTTGGTCTTATAGAAACTCAAACCTATCTAGATGAAATTAATAATTCCCAAATCCTTAATCGATTATGGGAAATATGTTATGAATCTAAACGCTGGGAAAAATGGGTGAATAATAATTTCAATCCTTTTAAAGATAAAGTTCAACTGATTAAAATTTGTGGTCATTATGTTTTATCATATAGACAATTTAAAAGTGAAATAAAAACTCATTTTCCTGATATTGACAATAAAATAAAATCAAATATTAAGAATAAATTAAGTACACTTTGTAACTTGTAAATATGAGATTTATATATAAATACAGGTTTTTTTTCTTGGTGATTATGGGGACTGTTTTACTTTACTTTGATTTTGGTAATCTTTCTACAGTTTTTTTCGTTTTAGCTATACTTTCAATCTGGAGATCTTATATTGATAATAATAAAAAGTGGAAGAAAAAAGAATAAAACTTTGAGATTAACTAAATCGACCTAATGACCAACCTATAATTCCTCCTTGTAAAATTCCAATAGCTCCAGAAATTAAAATGTCAGTTAGTGCAAACTCCAAACTATACAGTTTTGTTAAACCAAGCAATGTAAAATCAAAAAAAGTGAAAATTAATATTCCATACCATAAGCCAGTAATTGCGCCTGACTTAAAATTATTTATTCCCATTTTATCAAAAGACAATATCCATAAAATAAATAAAGCCAATGTTCCTGGAAGCATAAATGACATTTCGGGAGTTGGTCTTAAAGCTTGAGGAAATAATTCACTCATTTCTAGTTGAGATGGAGCATAAAAAAAATAAGTAGGAAGTGCTCCAATGGCAATACTTGCAACAAAAGCTATTACTAAAGTTATTATAATTTTTTTCATTTCAAATTGATTTACAATACTATATCAAATATAAACTTATAATTTATATTAATAATTAATTATTAAATTTATAGAAACTTGGAAGCTATGGTCTTAATTTTTAAAAGGCTTTTCAATATGTTTATTTAGTTTCTTGTGAATATGCGAAACCAATAATAGTAGAAATTTTAACTAAAATTTCTCTTGATAACAAATAAAATTATGAAAAAAATTTTTTTGATTCCATTATTAATAATTGGTTATACAATGATTGTTCTTGGCATTAGGTGGATGATTGTTGATGAACCTTGGATGCTTGATCAAGTTGCAAATGAAGAAAGATTAAATATGACTTTTGATGAATTATTTAGTAATGAAATTAATAATACTCTTCCTGATTACCTAAAACAGATATACCGTTTTTTTGGTTTGTGGGTAACTGTTATTGGCCTTTTTATCACTTCTCTTTCAAGAGAAAATATATGCAAAGACTCTGTAATTAGAGTTATTATACTCTTTTGTGTTGGAATAATGTGTTATTCAGGATTAATTCTTGTTCATGTATGGATCCCAAGTTCTCCTTTTTTATATTTAGCTTATGGAATGATCTTACTTCATCTTATATCAATTTATGGACACATGAGTTTTTATAAAAAAAATTAAACCTTATTTTCATTAAAAACAATCTTAACTGTATATTCGGATAACCTCTCCATTTTGTTCTCCATGAACAACTTTTGCGTAAATTTCAGCTAATTTATTCATTTTAACAATTTCATATCCTGGAAAATAATCTTTATATTTTTCAGCAGAATCTTCTACTAATCCAGGCGAAATAACATTAACTCTTATATTATTTTCCATTTCTAAAGAAGCTGCTTTAACAAAGCTATGTATCCCTCCATTTACAAGAGCTGCACATGTTGTACTTTTTACAGGATTATCAGCTAAAACCCCAGTAGTAAGAGTAAACGATCCACCATGATTAATATACTTACGACCAACCTTTACTAAATTAACTTGACCCATCATTTTATTTTTAATTCCTTTATAATAATCCTCTTCTGTTAAGTTATCAAATGGAGCCCAAACAGCTTCACCTGCAATCGAAATTACAGCATCAAAAGTTCTGTTTTTTTCAAACAAATTTTTAATTGAATTACTATCTGATAAATCAATTTTAAGATCACCGCTATTTCTTCCAGCTGTTATTATTTCATGTTCTTTTGAAAGAAAAAAAGAAACTCTTTTACCAATAGTTCCATTTCCTCCAATAATTAAAATCTTCATATTTTTTTTTATTAACTAGAGTTATAAATTTATAACTTTTAAAAATATTAATTTGTAAATTTAATTAATGAATTTTTATAATTTCAATTTTAAATGTTATGTTAAAAAAATCTGATTATATCCTATTAGGTGCTGCTTTTTTTAGTTTTTGTCTGTCAGTATGGCTATGGTTCTCAGGGCAGAAAGAAGAGGGATTATATGTCGGCATTTGGGTCCCTTCTATTTTAGCTGCTGGGGGATATATTAAACAAATAATTAACAATCAAAAATAATGAGTCTTATTCTAATATTTATTTTTGGCATAGTAATTTTTGGAGCAGTTATTTTATCTTTTATTTTAGGTTTTTCAGAAAATAAATCAAATAAAAACAAGACTCCCCAAGTTGATCCTGTTGATTATGATGGAAGTGGTAATTGGGGAAGGATTCCCTCAAAAAAAAAGTAATTTTCAACTTTAATGATATTACCTGTATCTAATGAAATAGAAATTAATTCCTCTAAAAAAATATTATGGAATTTAATTTCTTCTCCCGAACACTTAAATCTTGTTCATCCATTTTGTAAAAAAAATAAAATTATAAAATGGGATAAAAATGAAAGGAAAGATATTTTAATTTATTTAAATAATTTAAGATACATTCGAGAGTTTCATATTTGGAATGAAAATAATGGTTATAGTTTATTTATTGGTAAAGAAAATGGAGAGAGATCTAAAGTTGAGTGGAAAATAAATTCTAGAAAAAATAAAGTTTTTTTAAAAATTAAGGTATACCCTTATGTTTTTAAAAACAAAAACAAAATAATTTATATTTTCTATTATTTGTTTTTTATAAAACCAATGTTAAAAAAATATCTTGAATCAGTATTAAAAGGGATAAATTGGTATTTAAGAAATAAAAAGCCCGTTCCAAAAAATAAGTTTGGAAAACATTCCTGGTTTTCTTAATTCTTAAAATTATTTGAATATGTTTTTCTAATTCCAACTATAATTTAAAAAACTACCTTAAAATAATGAAATAATAAAAAGAATTTACCTTAATTTTAATTTATGGATTCTAATATGATTGGTCTTATTTCTGTATTGTTTTGTGAAATTATTTTCGTTATCATAGCTTATACCATTAATGAAAAAAATGCTAAATATTTACTCTCAGGATATAATACAATGTCAAAAGAAAAACAAGAAAGATTTGACTTAAAAAATTACCTAATATTTTTTAAAAAATTTTTTCTTAATCTAACGTTATATTCATTTTTAATTTTTCTATTATTTTATATACTCTATGACGTAATAACTGCATCGCTTATCTGGTGTATTTCTATATTTATCCCTATGCCTTATTTAATATATAAAGGATATAAATTTAAAAAATGAGCAGAAGACCTCCTTTAGATGTTTTTAATGATTGGGCTATTACTGGAAAAGATGAGGGTATGGAAAAAAACCACAAATTATCCGTAAATAATATGATTAAATTTTCTGTAAATAAATTAAGCTCTTTTACTTTTTTAGATGCTGGATGTGGAAACGGATGGGTCGTAAGAAAAGTTTCAAAACTTAAACATTGTAATAAATCTATTGGAATTGATGGTTCAAAAAAAATGATTGAAAAAGCAAAATTTGTTGACAAAAATAACGAATATTACTGCAAAAATTTACTTGATTGGAAACCAAAAACTAAAATTGATTTAGTCCACTCTATGGAAGTTTTTTATTATTTTAAAAATCCTAAAAAACTTATAGAGCATATATATTCATCATGGCTTAAAAAAAATTCAAGATTAATAATAGGACTAGATTATTATTATGAAAATAAAACCTCACACTCATGGCCAAATGATTGTGGAATATCCATAATGAGTCTTTTTCCTGAAAAAAAATGGAAAAATTTCTTTTTTGAAGTTGGATTTAAGAAAATTAAATCGTGGAAGGTTGGACAAAAAAAAGACTGGAATGGAACCTTAATAATAACTGGAATCAAATAATAAAGTTTATTATTATATAATACATTTGAAATTTAAACGTTAAAAAAACAAAATAAAAATCAATGTTTAATAACCATAAATTCTTTCTCCCATTTTTAATGATTTTATCTTTCAGTTTTTTACAAGGTCAAAAAATTTTGTTTGATTCACTTAAATATAAAATGCCTATAAAAAGTGCCAAATCATTTATAAAGAAAAATAAAAAAAAATATATAAACTTTTCTTTAGGTGAAGGAACTTCTTATTCTATTAGAAATAATTCTCTTGTTGAAAAGAATGGAAAACTTGTAGAAGTATCCTTTTGGAGTAAAAAAAACTTAAATTTAAAACAAGCAGAAGAATATTTAATTTCAACTAAAACTCATCTAGAATCAATAAAATTTAAAGTTGTCTATTCACAGGAAAATTGGTCAAAGCCCTTATTAATTGATAAAAAAAAGCCCTGTATAAGGTTTGTTGATAAAAACAAAAACGTTGTTGTTTCAATGGAACCAAGAGGACATGGGAGTGTTTATAATATATTTTTAACTTACTACAATTTCGATTGGTTTGTTAATCAAATAAAAGGAAATAATTAATTCTATAAATCTATATTAATTCCCAACCCAAATAATTCTCTTATTTGTAATTTTTTAATTAAATCATCATCATAAATAAAATGAACTATTAAATTACTGGAAATCTTATCATTCACTTTAAATCTAAAATCCATATTCCAGTCAATATCTATATTTTTTGTTTTCTCTAAATAATTAATATAAGTATTAAATTTATTATCTAAAGTTACGTTACTCATAAGATTAACCTTTATATTACCTGTTATAGAAGCTCCAAAAAAGAACTTACTTCTTTTATTAGAATCTACTCCGAAATACTTTTGATCTTCATTTAAATTTTCTGTATAATTAGATTTAACCATAATAAATCGAGCTGCAAGAGGTGACATATTTATCCAATAAACTGGTTCTTTTTTTATGTAAACACCTAATCCTCCCTGAATTATTGCAGGTGAAAAGAATTCAGAAATTCTATCTCTATTAAATTCCACACCTGAATTTAATGGATAATTATAACCAGGTTGTAATTGTGTTTTTAAATTCACATAAACTGAGTAACTTGATAATCTATTAATTTGTTTTCCAACTAATGAATTAATTTCAATTCTATCATCTGTTTTTTTGGTATAGTCATTTCCTTTTATATAAGTTGCACCAAGAGATAATAAAAAATTAGTGTCCCAAATTAATCCATTTTTATCTGAATAATTATAATTATAATCCATGCCGAATAGACCAGTAATAGAACTTTCTCCTCCTGAAATCCAATTAGAAAAATATGCTTGATTTAAAGTAAATCTAGTGTTTCCATAAAATTTTGATCTTTTCCCTCCCAATTCTGATTGAATTATTGCTCCAAAAGAAATTGAATCCGTGATCATTTCATTTTCCTGACTAAATATTAACGAATTTGAAAAAATTAATAATATTGTTAAAAAAATAAATTTTGATTTGATCATTTAAATAAAGATTTAATCACTAATTAATCCTATAGGTCTTACTTCATTTCCTTTAATACCTTTTAAACTGTTTCCTAAAATTAAACTTATAGAATCTGATATTTTTTTTATTTTTTTTACAATATTAGGATGTAAATCTGCAACATTATTTTTTTCCATAGGATCTTTATTTAAATTATATAACTCTGGATATTTTATTTTATTGATTTGATATTTAATTGGAGTTCCATCAGATTTTCCTTTTTTACCATTTAAACTTCTATAAGAATGGCTTAAATAATACTTCCAATCTTTATGTCTAACGGAATGTAATTCATTTTCCCTATAATAAAAAAATAAATTTTCATGAGGTGACTTTAAAGTTTTTCCAGTTAATAATTGAACTAAAGACTTTCCGTCAATTTTAAGTTTGGGGCTTTTACTTTTTGAAAATTCCTTTATAGTTGGAAACCAGTCAATACCCATAACAGGTGCTTCAATTATAGTGTTAGGTTTTATATGCTTTGGATATGAAATTATTGCAGGAACTCTATGGCCTCCTTCCCAAGATGTGCCTTTACCTTCTCTATAGATCCCGGAAGAACCTGAATGAGCTCCATAAGATAGCCAAGGGCCATTATCTGATGTGAAAATTATAACTGTATTTTCAACTAAATTACTCTTTTTTAAAACCTCAAAAATTCTTCCAAAAGAAAAATCAATTTCATTGATAACATCTCCATAAAGTCCCCTTTCTTGTATGCCTAAAAAATTATTTTTCGCGAAAAGAGGTACATGTGGTTGTGGGTGAGGAATATAAAGAAAAAAAGGGCTATGCTTATTTTTTTCTATAAAATTTATTGCTTTATCAGTAATAGCTTCAGTTAAAAATGATTGATCCTTAATTACTTTTAAAACATTTTCATTTTCATATAATTTTAAATCATCAAAATTAAAGATTGTTCCTTGTTCGGGGTGATATGGCCACATATCATTAGAGTATAAAATCCCATAAAACTCATCGAAACCATGTCTTGTTGGAAAAAACTCTGGAGCATCCCCTAAATGCCACTTTCCAAAAATTCCAGTAGAATATCCTTTATCTTTTAACATTTCAGGAATTGTAGTTTCTTTACTATTAATACCTTTTTTTGAATTAGGCATAAATGCTCCGTAAATACTAATCCTATCTGAATATGATCCCGTTAAAATAGATGCTCTTGAAGCAGAACATACTGGTTGAGTTGCATAATAGGAGGTAAATCTTGCCCCTTGTGAAGCTAAAAAATCAATATTTGGGGTTAAAATATCATCAGCTCCATAAATGCCTAGATCTCCATATCCTTGATCGTCTGTTAAAATAAAAATAATATTTGGAGGAGTAAATATTTCTTTTTTACAAGAAAAAAGAGAAAAAACAAGAAAAATTAAATAAATATTTTTTTTTAAAAACATAAAATAATTTAAAGAAAGGACAAATTTAATAAATGAATTACAAAAATTATTTTGAAACTGATGTGTGATCACTAATTATAAACCACTTTTCCTTTTCTTTTTTCCATATTAAAGAAAAAAAACCTTTACTGTCATCAATTTTTCTTTTTAAATAAAAACTTCCTTGCATTTGAATTAAATTTTCGCTCAATTTTTGAAAATTTATAATCTTAAATTTTAAATTTCCCATTAAAGTCCGATTTGAATACTTCCTTAAGTATCTTTTTTTTGTTTCTTCCCAACCATATATTGATCCATTTGATCCAGTAAATACTATTTTGTCGGATTTTAAATACCCCTCCATAAATTTATTTATATTTCCTACATTCCATGCCTCTTCTTGGAATTTTAAAACTTTAATAATCGAGATAGAATCATTTAAACTAATTTTAGTCTGACCGCTAACTGAAAATGTAAATAATAAAAAAAATAATAATTTATAATTAGTCAAAAATTTATTATTTAAAGTTAAATATGATATCTTTTAAATGCCTCAATTGCTTGATAATCTGAAAGACCTAGATTTCGATACTTTTTTGCAGTTTCAGCATTTCTTTGCTCTGCTCTAACCCAAAATTCTCTTTGATCATTTCCTTGATACATAACCCCATCTTTTTGAGATTGGTGGAAAAAAATTGCATTTCTTTTTCTTAAAACTTGATCTGGACTCATAGGTACAGCCATATCAATTTCATAAGTTTCCCACTCATGCCAAGCACCTCTATACAACCAAATCCAACAATCCTTAATAAAAGATTCTTTTTTTAAACTTTTAATTGCTTTAAAAATTATTTCTAAGCAAACTCTGTGAGTTCCATGAGGGTCTGCTAAATCACCAGCAGCATAAATTTGATGAGGTTTTATTTTTTT
>CEUA01463362.1_pt1 | contig 11238 bp, 14 predicted proteins | sample 361541 | NCBI WGS metagenome assembly CEUA01 (sample SAMEA2623079, study PRJEB7988) | marine metagenome | isolation source: saline water (ENVO:00002010), including
TCATGTTGAGTAACTGCCTCTATACTTATCTTTTCCAAAGCAAGTATGTTAGTAATTTCTGCCATTACACCAGATACATCTTCAGCATGGATACGAAGGTAAAAAGGAGTTTCGATTTCATCAATATTTTTTATTTTTTTATTTTGTGTTCCTATTGACTCAACTACTTTTTGATTAGTTTTATCAATACCTTGGTCAAAATTAATTGCTTCAACTAAATTAGCAACAACTGCTGATGCTGTCGCGTCTCCTCCGGCACCATGTCCATAAAACATCGAAGAACCAAATCTTTCGCCTTTTACTAGAACTGCATTCATTACATCATGCACTTGTGACAAAATATTATCCTTAGGTACAAGCATTGGATGGACCCTGCTTTCAACTAAGTTATCAGATTCTTTTGTTACGCCTATATGTTTGATTACATAACCAAGTTCATCAGCATATTTTATATCCATTGATGAAATATTTTTAATCCCTTCAATATAAGTTTCCTTATAAGCTAATGGAATTTTATATATTAATGAAGACAAAATTGCAATTTTATGAGCTGCATCATTACCTCCAATATCAAATGATGGATCTGCTTCTGCATAACCCAATTCCTGCGCTTTAGTAAGTGCTGTCTCAAAATCTATTTTTTTTGTAGACATTTGGTCAAGTATGTAATTACATGTCCCATTTATAATACCAAAAACAGAAAATATCTTTTCATTAGACATGCTCTCAGTTAAGGCTTTTATAATTGGTATTGCTCCAGCAACAGATGCTTCAAAACCAAAAAAAGTTTTAGACTCTTTTGCCAGTTTAAAAATTTCGTCACCATGCTGAGCAATTAATGCTTTGTTCGCTGTAATCACATGTTTTCCATTTTTAATAGATTCAGTAATTACTTCATATGCAGCTGTTGTTCCTCCAATTAACTCAATGATAATTGAAATATCGGGATTTTTAACCAAATCCATAGCATTTTCAACAATTGCTACATCTAAATTACTAAGTTTTTTGGACTTGATTTCAAGGTCAGCAACATGTGACACTTTAAAATCAATGCTTACATTTGACCTGATTTCGTTTTTAAATTTTACTATGTGTTCTAGAGTGCTTTGACCAACGGTACCCAAACCACATATACCAATATTAATCATATGAATTCCAATATATAAAAGATTATATATTAGCATTATTTAATCTATAATTCTTATTATAATGGAACTTACACTTGATCCAAATAAATCTAAAAATTTTATAAGAAATTATGAAAATAATAAGCTATATATAGGAAAAACCATTTTTTCACATAATTTATTAATATCAGACAAATCTATAGAAAAATGGGTTATCAATGATATAAATAATCTTGTAAATGGTGATATGGAGGATATCTTACTTTTTAAGCCTGAAATAATAATTATAGGAACAGGTGAAAGTCAAATCATGCCATCTAATGAAATAATAAATTTCATTCATGGTAAAAAAATTGGTTTAGAATTCATGATTACTGAGTCGGCATGCAAAACATTTAATCTATTAATATCCGAAGGTAGGAAAGTAGTGGCGGGGTTAATTGTATAATTTATAAATTACAAATAGTAAAATAACAATAACTGATATTTGCAAAATATATCTATTTAAATAATGCACTATGTTTTCTCTATACCTGTCAGCTAAATATGCCACTAGAAAAAATCTTAAACCCCTTCCAATAATTGACACTATGACAAACATTATGAAATTGATTGATAAAAATCCAGCTGCAATTACAAACACTTGATATGGTATAGGAGTAAAACTTGCTATGAACAAAATAATCACTCCATACTCGATATATAAATTCTGAGCTAAGCCAAATTCTTCAGAAAATCCATATTCTAGGATTAATGGATTAATTTCAGTAAATAAGTAACTACCAAGAAAATATCCAACCATTCCGCCAAATACAGACATAGTGGTTGTTAATAAAGCAAGTTTTTTCCAATTATAATTTTGTGTGAGGACCATTGGAATTAATACGGCATCAGCTGGAATCGGAAAGAATATTGATTCAACAAAACTAACAAAACCTAATATATATTTTGATTTCGAAGATTTAAAAAAATTTATTATTTTTATAAATATTTGTGACATAATTTTATTTATCAATCCCTTCAAGCATTGGAACAAATAAGACATCATCAATTTCTTTTTTTAGTATTCCATTTTTCGTATTCTTAATTTTAAATAATTTTTGCTTACCATTAGTATCTAATGGCAATATCATTCTACCCGTAGGTTTTAGTTGCGACAGCAAAAACTCGGGAATTGCTGTTGGAGATGCCGTCATAATTATTGCATCATATGGGCCTCTTCCACTATATCCCTTAAACCCATCATTAAAGATACATTTTATATTTTTAAAGCCCATTTCTTTTAAATATTTCTGAGTCCGATCATATAAAGGTTTAATTCTTTCTATGGTCGTAACATATTTAAAGAGCGAAGCTAATATAGCTGACTGATACCCAGAACCAGTGCCTATTTCAAGAACATTTTGCATATTATCATTTTCAATTATTAATTCAGTCATCTTTGCAACAATATATGGAGAGGATATCGTTTGATTAAAACCAATTGGCAGCGCATCATCATCATATGCTCTTTTTTTTAAAGCAGGCTCAACAAATAAATGTCTCGGCACTTGTTGCATTACATTTAGTACTAAATTATTTTGAATTCCTTGGTTTTTTAAACGATTAATAAAATTTTTTTTAATCTCAAGCGGAATGATTTCCAAGCCAGAAGTTATAATACCAGATTTATGCATTTCTTTTTCTTAGTTTATTCAAGAGTTTATTATCACACATATTTATTGTTAGAGGTGTAATTGAAATAAAATTAGATTTAATGGCATTAAAGTCAGTTCTTTTTGATGAAATTATGTCTTTCCCGACAGCGCCAATAGTTGCATAAATTTTATTTTGTATAGTGGTTATTTTGGCTCTTTTAGATATTGCTCTACCGCCTAAGATTGTAAACCTTATTCCTTTAATCTTACTATATGGTATATCGGGAATATTAATATTAAAAATATTTCGTGATTTGTTTGGTTTTTTTAGCATAAAATCTAGAATTAGGTCTATTTTTTTATTTATATCTTTAGTGTGTTTTGGGTTTCTTGATGTAATAGAAACTGCAATTGGAGAATATTTACAAAATCTTCCTTCAATAGCTGCAGCAACTGTACCAGAATATATAACATCATCCCCCATGTTACTCCCGTAATTTATACCTGAAATCACAATATCTGGTAATTTTTTCATAATACCTCGAGAAACAATATTGACACAATCCGCTGAAGTTCCATTTATTATATAGTGAGTATTATTAATTTTTTTTACTTCAACCTTTGAATGTACTGAGAGAGAACTGCTACAAGCACTATTATTATTTTTTGGTGCTCCAACAATTATATCGCCATAGTTAGCTAGAGATTTTTCAAGGATTTTTATCCCATCAGCTTTATATCCATCATCATTAGATAATAAAATTTTCATCATAGAATCCCTTTTAAACATTAAATTACATTATACTTAATAAATAAATAAATAATATTAATAAGTTACTATGACGGATAAAGACAAAGGATTAAGCGAATTTGAAAAATTGTTAGAAGAATCAGATATTGATATATCTGAAGTGCTTAATGAAAAAAATAATGAAGATGAAAATTTTCTTGACCACAAATCATTTCAAGATGTCAAAGTAAGTCTTGATGATTTATATGAAAAGAATTTGGGAGACTATTTTAGTCATAAAAAAAATGGCATACAAACCAAAGTATTAGATAAGCTTAGAAGCTTGAAATATAAGTTTCCATCTAGCCAGATAATTGATCTTCATGGGATGACTACTGAAGAAGCCCTTATAGAATTGAACATCTTTATAAAAAAAAATTATGAAAATCAATCGAAGTATATTCTCATCATTCATGGAAAAGGTTTAAATAATAAAGAAGGTGTTGCTCCACTAAAAAGATTAGTTCAAAAATTAATAATTAATTGTGATATTGCGATGGCTTCTACTAGCGCAGGCATAAAAGATGGAGGCTATGGAGCCACTTATGTTCTATTAAAAAGCAGTTATATCTAACATTGGTTATTTTTTTAGATATTTAGTTATATCCCTCATCTCTTCTCTATTGAGATTTCTATATTTATTAACCTTTAAATCACTAAGTTCTACTAACGCATATTTTATTCTTTTCAATTTTACAACTTTACAATCCAAACTATCAAAAACTCTTCTTATCTCTCTATTTTTACCTGTAATAAGTGTAATTTTATAAGTATTAAGTAATTCATTTTTTATCTGTACTATGTTTAAAAACCTGCCAATTTCTCCTTTACCAATATCTATTCCTTTCTTGCTAAGGGTTATTTTTTCTTTTGTCATATTACCTTTTATAGATACCTCATAAACCCTTTTAATTTTTGATGATGGATGCATTAGGGCATTTGCAATATCCCCATTATTTGTAAATAAGAGAAGGCCCGATGTATTCATGTCCAATCTCCCTATATTAATCCACTTTCCATTTACATCTGGGAGATGGGCAAAAACAGTTTTTCTGTGCCTATCATCTTTCATTGTGACAAGCTCTCCAACTGATTTATAGTACGCTACAATCTTTATTTTTGACTTAAAAATCTCGGGGCCAACTATATAAGTTTTTTTATTGACTGATATTTTATCGCCAATTTTTACTTTAGCTCCAATGGCAGCAATACTACCATTGATTTTTATCTTTTTTTGAAACAAAAGCTTCTCACACTCTCTTCTGGAGAGAACCCCTATCATAGATAAGATTTTTTGTACTCTATACATTTTAATGATTATTGATTATATTAATTCTATTGGTAATAATTTTATATAATGAAAAAACTAAATATAAATATAATCATCGTATCAGATACAAGAACTGCTGGAACAGATAAATCTGGAAAATTATTAAAAAAATTGATTGAAAAATCAGGCCATAGAGTTATTGAAAAAACAATAGTCCCTGATGATATATATGCTATACGCTCATCTATATCCAACTATATTTCAAATAAAGAGATTGATGTTGTAATAGCTAGTGGTGGTACTGGCATAACGGGAAGAGATGGTACGCCTGAAGCTATTAAAGTATTGCTAGATAAAGAAATAGAAGGATTTGGTGAATTATTTAGGTCTATATCATTTGATAAAATTAAAACTTCTAGTTTACAAACAAGAGCTCTAGCTGGCGTAGCAAACTCTACATTTATCTTTGTATTACCAGGATCAGCAGATGCCTGTTCTACTGCTTGGAATGATATAATTCAACATCAGCTGAATAGTGAAACAAAACCATGTAATCTTGTTATGCTGATGCCGCGTCTCAAAGAATAACTATAAGGCTTCGATTTCTTTTTGAGGTGGAAGTTCACTTATAGATTGTAAATTAAAATAATCTAGAAACTTTTTTGTTGTTGCTAATAATTCTGGCTTACCTGGAGATTCCTTGTGACCAATTACCTTTATCCATTCAAATTCGATAAGATTTCTAATAATTTGAGGATTAACAGATACGCCTCTTATTTCTTCAATATCGCCTCTAGTTACAGGTTGTTTATAAGCAATAATTACTAACGTTTCAAGGAAAGCTTTTGAATATCTAGTAGATGATTGTTTATTCAGTTTTCCGACCCATTCTTCAAAACCAGATTTAACTTGAATTCTATATCCGCTAGCAACTAAAACAATTTCATAAGCATTATTTTTATATCCTTCATTTAATTTTTCAATGGCTTTTCTAATTTCATTTTTAGAGGGTTTATTACTATCAAAAAGATTAGCAATTTCTTGCAAAGTTAAGGGCTCATGTGAAACAAGCAAAGCACTTTCAATAATTGAAGATAATGGTTTTGAATAATTCATGATGTTTTAGATTGAAGATAAATCATCGAAAAATCTTCATTTTGTACAATATCAATTAAGTTTTCTTTCACCATTTCCAAAATTGCTAGGAAAGTAACTATAGCTCCCATTTTGCCTTCTTTAAAGCTAAAGCAATCAATGAATGATATTGTTCCTTCTGTATTAAGACTATCAAGGATTAGCGACATTCTTTCTCTAACAGAGAGTGCTTCAGCTTCAATATTATGTGATGCAAATAACTCGGCCCTATATAATACTTCTTGGAATGCACTTTCTAGTTGAGAAATATCAATAATTGGTTTGATCTCTTCTTTTTTAAAACAAGATATGATACCAGATACAACAAAAGTATCTCTATTAAGTCTTGGTATTGAGTCTATTTCACCAGATAATTCCTTATATTTCTGGTATTCCATCAACCTCTTAATTAAATTTGCTCTTGGATCTTCTTCTTCATCTTCATCTATTTCATTTGGCACAAGCATTTTTGATTTTATTTCTGCTAAAGTTGATGCCATTACTAAATAGTCCGATGCTAACTCAAATTCTAATTGTTGCATCAAGTTTATGTATTCCACATATTGTTGTGTAATAGGAAAAATAGGAATATCTATAATATCTACATTTTGTTTTTTTATTAAATACAATAATAGGTCAAGAGGGCCTTCAAACTTTTCAAGAATAACTCTTAGGGCATCAGGGGGTATAAAGAGATCCTCGGGAATCTCAGTAACAACTTCGCCGTTAAGGGTGGCTTTTAAATTTTTTGATTCTGTTGTAAACATAATCTATTTATAAATCATACCAATTATTTTATGTACTTCAAAAATAGTTTTTTGAGATATAACTCGAGCTTTCTCAGCTCCAGCTGAAAGAATCTCATCTAAATGAGTTTTATCTTTTAATAAATGATTAGTTTCATCAGATATTGGTTTTACAATACTCGTTATGCAGTCTATTAAATCATTCTTGAAAGCTGAAATCTCTTTAGATGCATATTCGTTAATTATGTCATTTTTATCACGATTAACGCATGAAGAAAAAATTGTTAATAAGTTACTGATTTCTGGTCTAGTACTTAATTCATCAGATGATACCGGCATCTTCATTGAGTCAGTTTTTGCTTTTTTAATTTTTTGAGCTATTTGTTCATTGGAGTCTGTCATTAAGACTCGAGAGTATTCTGATATATCAGATTTACTCATTTTTTTAGTACCATCTCTTAGACTCATTATACGCGTTGCTTTTTTATTTATAATTGGCTCAGGTAAAGTAAAAAACTCTAGTTTATAATCTGAATTAAATTTTTGTGCTATATCTCTGGCAAGCTCAAGGTGTTGTTTCTGGTCATCTCCTACCGGTACATGAGTGGCTCCATAAAGCAAAATATCTGCAGCCATCAAAATAGGATATGTATACAGTCCAATAGACGCAATCTCCTTATTTTTTCCTGCTTTATCTTTAAATTGGGTCATTCTGTTAAGCCATCCTATCTTAGCAGTACAGGATAAAATCCATGCAAGTTGAGTATGTTGAGCAACCTGGGACTGATTAAAAATAATATTCTTCTTATCATCTAATCCACATGCGAGAAATATGGCTAAAATTTCTCTTGTGCTATCTGCTAATATAGCTGGGTCTTGCCAAACAGTTATTGCATGTAAATCAACTATAGAGAAAATACATTTATTATCATCTTGTAAACCAACAAATTGAGTAATTGCGCCCAAATAATTACCTAGATGAATTTCACCGGAGGGCTGTACACCAGAAAAAACAATATTTTTAGTCATTATTGTTCCATAAACGAATCTATATAATAAGATTCTATCATAAAGATTAAGAACTCACATTTCTTATATAAATAATAAAATATTTTACTATAATAGTGTATGACTAAAGAAAGAATGGAAATGATTAATCAGAATCTTCAGGCCCTAAAACCCATTAAAATAGATATCCAAGATGAGGGGCATTTGCATGTAGGTCATGCAGGAGCAAAATCTGGTGGTCATTTTAAATTATATATAGTTTCAGACATGTTCACAGACATAAGTATAATTAATAGACATAAATTAATTTATCAATGTCTCGATAAATTAATGAAAACAGACATACATGCTTTGTCTATAAAAGCTTTGAGCCCAAAAGAACTTTAAGTCACTGACATACTAAAAATAACAGCATCTTCTCTACCATTTTTAGATTTATAATAATTTTGTCTTACCCCTATCTTCTTAAAACCAAATTTAGTATATAAAGATATAGCTGGTGAATTACTCAATCTAGTTTCTAGGAAAATAATATTTGACTTGAGCAATCTACATTTCAAGATAACCATTTCTAAGAATTGAGAAGCAATGCCATTATTCCTATAATTTTTATCAATTGTTAAATTAAGTATATGGCTCTCTGGTGATAATGTTTTTGCAATCAAATAACCAATAATTTGTTTATTAATTGTTGCTATGAAGCAATCATACTTATTAATAACACAACCACGTAATATATTTTTTGACCAAGGGTATTCATATGTTTTTATTTCAAGGTCATATACATCATTAAGACTAGAAAGAGTCATTTCTTCTATTTCTACTAATTGTTTAATTTTAGCGATCATGATTGGTAATAATATTTTCCATAAATTTTAAATCTTCCCAGACCTTGCTTTTCTGCAAAGGGCTCCTTAACAAGTAAGCTGGATGATAAAACACTATTATAGGTATATTATTTTCTTTTATAAAATATTTTTTCCCCCTTAAATTAGATATTGGTTCATCTATATTTAATATCCTATTTGCTGCAATTTTCCCTAATAAAACTATTACTTTTGGATTAATAAGCCTTATTTGTTCATCAAGATACTCAGAACATGAAATGATTTCATCGTCATGAGGGTTTCTATTTTCTGGAGGCCTACATTTGATGGTATTAGTAATAAATATATCTTTCCTTTCAAGGTTTATAGAGCTAAGAATTTCAGTAAGTAGTTTGCCTGCTCGTCCAACAAAAGGTTTACCAGAAATATCTTCATCTTTACCTGGCGCTTCACCAATTATCATAACTTTTGCATTAGCTGACCCATCGCCAAATACAGTATTTATTCTAGTTTCATGCAATTTACATTTTTTACAATTTTTAATTATTGTATCTAAAGTTTGCAAATCAGCATTAGCTGGTTGGGAAAAATTATTCTTTTTGTACCATGATATATCGATTTCCATCTCTGAAAAATAATCAAAAATTTTTGACAATTTTAAATACCTCTTTTCTTACTTGAGCTAAGGTCTGGGTTTTGTTGAAGTTTATTAAGAGCATTTATCAGAGCAAGTACAGAGGCTTTAACAATGTCTGTATCTGCTCCATGGCCATTTACAATGCTATTATTTTTTGTCACTCTAACTGTTACTTCTCCTTGTGCATCAGTACCAGACGTAATATTATTCACAGAATATAAAATTAATTTACATTCGCTTTTTACAATTTCCTCAATTGCATTATATGCTGCATCTACCGCACCATCACCCGTAGATTTTGCTTCTTTTAATTCTCCATCTATTTGTAATTTTATATGAGCATGGGGTTTTTTACCGCTTTCAGTTGAAACATTCATGTAGTCAAAGGATATGGAATTTGTTGCAACTTCTTTCTTATTTGATAAATTGATTAAATCTTCATCAAATATTTCATGTTTTTTATCAGCTAGCTCTTTAAACTTATAAAATAGCTCATCAAGTTCACTCTCTTTAGGTGGCATAATATTTAAATCATTTAATTTTTGTTTAAAAGCATTTCTTCCTGAATGTTTACCCAAAACTAGTGTATTGCTAATAAGCCCAATATCCTCTGCTCTCATAATTTCATAAGTCTCTCGTGATTTTATTATGCCGTCTTGATGTATTCCAGATTCATGAGCAAAAGCATTTTTCCCAACAATGGCTTTATTAGGTTGAACTGGAAAGCCAGTTATTCTAGAAACCAATCGTGAGCACTTCATGATTTTTTTAGTATCTATATTTGTATTACATTTAAAAATATCTTGTCTTGTTCTTACCGTCATTACAATTTCTTCTAGTGCAGCATTACCTGCCCTCTCTCCAAGACCATTGATCGTACACTCTACTTGTCGTGCACCATTCAGAACTGATGTTAGTGAGTTTGCAACTGCCAAGCCTAAATCATTATGACAATGAACAGAAAATATTGCTTTATTAGAATTCTTAACATTATCAATAATATTCTTAATTAATGATCCAAATTGGTGAGGTAAATTATAACCTACTGTATCAGGTATATTTATGGTATTAGCCCCTGCATCAATTGCTTCCTCAATAACTTCGCATAAAAATTTTAACTCAGACCTTCCTGCATCCTCAGGAGAGAATTCTACATCATCAGTAAATGATTTTGCTAATTTAATTGCTTTAATAGCGGTCTTTTTAACTTTATCCGGAGTCATCTTAAGTTTTTTTTCCATATGTATTGGGGAAGTTGCAATAAAAGTATGTATTCTTCTATTTTTTGCATCTTTTAAAGCTGTTGCAGCAATCTCAATATCTTTCTCTAGTGCTCTTGCAAGAGCACATATAGTAGATTTGTTTATAGTTCTAGATATTTCTTGGACAGCGTTAAAATCTCCAGCACTTGCTATTGGAAAACCAGCTTCAATAATATCCACATTTAATTCTTCAAGGGCAGTTGCAATCTGGAGTTTTTCATCTATATCCATAGATGCTCCAGGACTCTGCTCTCCATCTCTTAAAGTAGTATCAAAAATTATTAAATTTTCTTTATTCATATTTGTGATTTTGTAAATTAATATATCAAAAGAAACTAATTAGGATAGTTTCAGGAGACATACTTTTAAGAAGTGTTCTATTATTGATATAGTAACAATTGACATAGTACAAACTCTATATCAAAAATACAATTTTGCAAGAAATATTAAGAGTTTGAGGGTGTTTTCTCTTGTTTAAGGTTTTTCTTTTTCTTAATAAATCTTATTATCAACATGCTTGGGCCAGATAATGCATATAATAAAAAAAACGAGAACAAAACAAGAGGTGGGTCAAAAGATATAAAAGATAATATTAAAACTATTATAAATAAACTAATATGTGGCACTTTGTGACGTATGTTGAAATCTTTAAAACTATAGTAGGTTATATTGCTTATCATAAGAAAAGACAAAATTGAAAGAATTGATAAACTTAACCAGTTGAAATTATTAATATTAGCTCCTGAGTCCTCGACCATCCATGCATAACAAATCACAACTGCTGCTGCTGCTGGACTAGC
>CEUA01104636.1_pt1 | contig 11228 bp, 10 predicted proteins | sample 361541 | NCBI WGS metagenome assembly CEUA01 (sample SAMEA2623079, study PRJEB7988) | marine metagenome | isolation source: saline water (ENVO:00002010), including
TATTTTATAAAAAGCGGTAAGGTTGAAAAGTATTTTAGTAACTGTACTAATGAATTTCGCTTAGTAAATTCTTTGCAATTTATAAAAGTATCAATATTAGAAATAATGAAAGAAATACTAACCAAATGTCATTAATTAATAGAGGCATTAAAAATTCATCATATCTTCTGATTAGCCGGATCCTTTTAGTTATATTGGGTCTATTTTCATCTATTTTATTAACGCGCAATTTATCCCTGGCAACATTCGGAGCAGTTGTAACAGTGTTTACATACGTTAATATGTTTACTTACTTATCGTTTAATGGAATATCAGCATATGTTATGCGGCAAGGAGCAAAATCAATTGATGAACTTCCAATTTTAATTGATAAAACTAGTGGGGTCAAATTATTTTTTGTTATTTTTGCACAAATAATATGTGTTGGTTTTTTGCCGATCACTTCTTTCTCGCTAAATATTAAACTGCTAATTATTTTATATTCTTTTTATTTAATATTCAATTCTTTATTATCTCATTGGATTATTGTATTTGATGTGTATGAAAAATTTCAATACAGAGCTATATTAAATATTTTACCACAATTTTTTTATTTTTTATCTGGGATTTATATTGTTTATTTTATTGTTGATGAAAATTTGCAGATAATCTTGCTTGTTTTGTCTAATTTATTATCCTTCGCTATAACACTTTTATTGTGCTATAAATATTCTCAAAAAATTCTTAGATTTAAATCATCTTTTTCAGAATTATTTTTTGATAAGAAAATTCTTATTGGTGGAACTTATTTTTTTATAATTACTTTAGCAGGTTTATTGTTTGCAAAAGTTGATGTATTTATGGTTTCTCTTTTAGGTGGTCAAGAAGAAGTTGCATTATATAGTGTCGCAAATCGTTTAACCAGGCAATTATCTGAGATTAGGACAGTTATGTATGCTGGTTTTTTCCCAGTACTAATTAAAAGAGCATCAATTTCAAGTATTGATAAAAATAAGTTTTTTAAAACTACTTTTTTTTTCTTTTTAATAGTTGCAGCTATAGCTTTAATCGTATCTAATTTTAGCGAAGTTATTTTTATAACTATTTATGGTGATAAATATGCATATAGTGGATATCTTTTTAGTTTATTATGTTTTTTCCTAGCTATAGACTACTCAATTCAGCCATATGTAATGCTATTAACTGCCTCTGGAAATGAAAAAATTGTTGCTATTATATTTTCTATATTATCAATTACCAATATATTAACAAACGTTGTATTTTATGGTTATTGGGAACTGAAAGGAATTGTGTATTCAACTTTATTAACATATTCAATTTTTGCAATTTTGATCATTTTTATAGGTATTCCAATTCTTAAGAAAAATAAAGTTATATATTAATATATGGGCGCTCCTAGATACTACTTTAGAAATAATGATAAAACAATTTTTGATAGATTTAAAAATAAATTTATTAGAATTTTGTTTAATGATTATTATCGGAACCAAAATGTTTTTTTAAATTTATTTTTATCTAAAAAAATTGTAAGTAAACTTATTGGAAAAACCTTTGAGTTGCGAAATGCTCCTTTAGCAGATGATACTAACTATATTAAAATTAATAATAAAAAATTGTTCGAGATTGAATATTCTGATTATACTAGTCCATGCTATATCGTTCATTCTTCAGAAAAAATTTACTCTGAAATAAAAGTTAATGATGATAATTCATTATTACTAGGCCTAGGTATTCTAGATGATAAACTTTCATTAGATGAAAATTATGATATAGTATTCTATTTTAGCATTAATTCTAGCCTGAACCGAAAGTTTACAGTTCCAATTAATAGAGGAAAGATTCTAAATCGATCTGTAGGCTCCTATTTTCGCGGAATAGAATTTATAGATTTACAATTTGATTTATCTAAATATCAAAATCAAGAGATTTTGTTAAAAATAGATTATGATTTATTATATAATGGAGCTAAAGTTGCATTTGGACAAAAAATTGTTCCTAAAATTGCAATTAAGGCACCCCAATTATTATTAAATAGGCGCAAGGATTTAAAAAAAATTGTGCTTTTAAGTTGTGAGTCACTTACAGATCCATTTTGGCTTGAAAAGAAACATAAGATAGATTTGGATTTAAAAGGATTAAATGCTTTATCATTTGATGGCTTACGATATGATAATTCATTTGCTCAGCAAGATGGCACTTTACCTTTTATGTCAACAATGCAAACTGGTTTATATTCATCTCAGCATAAATTAGGTGACTATGCAAGGCCAATATATGATGCTGAATTAAATGAAAAATATTTAACATTGGCGAAAATTTTAAAAAATAATAATTTTATTACCGAGGCATACACTCCTCAAGGCAGGTGGGATACTTCTTATGGATGGGCTAGAGGTTTTGATTTATTTAAAGTTACTAAAGAAGCTTGGGATATTGGGGCACCAGCCTCTGGTAATATTAATCGTTCTTTACAAAGATTTAAAAATTATAATACATTTTCATTTTTTCATATTGATAGAGTTCACCAACCAATGCTTGAATTCGTTAAATCTCAATCACCCAATTTATATTCAATAGATATGCTTAATGCTGCTGAAGAAGGTAATTGGTATCCCGCTTTATTTCATCAAATTAAAGCTCTAGATAAAATTATTCATTCAATTATTGAAACATTAAAATATGAATCAATTTATGATGAAACTCTTATAATTCTTACTGGAGATCATGGTGTTTCAATACCACCAAATTGGAAACCAGGTTCAGATTATGCGTTATATGATGAACATATAAGAGTTCCAACAATTATTAAATGGCCTAAATGGTGTTCTGGTGATACTGGAATTAATTCATCTCCATACAATGCATCTACTAGCATTTATAAAGTAGTGCTTGAATCTTTGGGTCTTGATTATCCAGTTTATTTTAATGATTTGCCGCAGCAAGATAGTCAATTTAATAATATTGCTTTTTCAGAAACTATTTACCATCCCAGACATAACAATTATTCTTTAGGAGTATTATCTGAAAAATATAAATATGTTACTGATTATGAAATTGATTGGAAAACTAGTTCTTTGACAAATATAAAGAAAAAATTATTAAAAAAAAATGGGTGTGAGTATGATGATAATAATAATCTATTAAACAATATGAAAGTTCCTGAAAAGTTAGATAAAATTACTAAGTTGTTTTTGGAAAAAAATATAAAATTTAAAATTTAATATGAAAAATAAGAATGTATATATAGGTATGTCAGCAGATTTAATCCATCAGGGGCATTTAAATATTATCTCTGAAGGAATAAAGTATGGAAGAGTTGTAATTGGACTATTAACAGATGAGGCAATTGCAAGTTATAAACGTTTACCTCTTATAGCTTTTAATGAGCGAAAATTAATAGTTGAAAATTTAAAAGGTGTTTATAAAGTCATCCCTCAAGCAACATTAGACTATGTTCCTAATTTGTTAGAGATTAAGCCGGATTATGTAGTTCATGGCGATGATTGGAAAATAGGTGTTCAGAAGGCTGTACGTCAGCGTGTAATTGATGCTTTAGCAGAGTGGGGAGGAGAGTTAATAGAGCCTAAATATACAAAAGGAATTTCTTCTACTGATTTAATTACAGCAGTTAAGGCTCAAGGCATAACTCCTGGTAGGCGAATGAAAACACTTAAAAGATTAATTGCTTCAAAGCCGATTGTTAGAATATTAGAGGCTCATAATGGATTAACAGGTCTTATAGCTGAAAAAACACAAATTAATAAATCTGGTAAAATAATTGAATTTGATGGTTTATGGGAAAGTAGTTTAACTGATTCTTCAGCTAAAGGCAAGCCAGATACAGAATTAGTAGATTTCACTTCTCGATTTTCTACAATTGAAGAGATCTTAGAAGTTACTACAAAGCCCATGATTGTGGATGGAGATACAGGTGGAAGAATTGATCATTTTAAATTTCGTGTAAAGACATTAGAAAGGCTAGGTGTTTCTGCTATAATTATTGAAGATAAGATTGGTGATAAAAGAAACTCACTTTTTGGTACAACCATACCTCAAGAGCAAGATTCAATAGAACATTTTTCAAAAAAAATAACAGAAGGTAAAAAATCTCAAGTTACTGAAGATTTTATGATTATTGCTCGCGTTGAGAGTTTGATTTTACAAAAAGGTCTGAATGATGCTTTAATTAGAGCCGAATCATATATTAAAGCTGGTGCAGATGGAATCATGATTCATAGTAAGAATAAAGATGGACAAGAAATAATTGAATTTTGCAATAAATATCATGAGTTTTCAGCTAAGGTTCCATTAATTGTTGTTCCTTCAACATACTCTCATATGTATGAAAAGGAATTGATTGATTTGGGCGTAAATGTAATAATTTATGCTAATCATTTATTGCGTTCAGCTTATCCTGCCATGGTAAATACAGCTAAATCAATCTTAGAAAATAGCCGTAGTAAAGAGGCTTCGGAGTCATATTGTATGTCTATAAAAGATATAATAACTTTAATTCCAAGTGATAATTAATAGTGATTAATTCATTAGATTTTTATAAAGAGTTGATAAGAAATGGTGTTGGTTTTTTTAGTGGTGTCCCTGATTCATTATTAAAAGAGCTATGCCTTTGTATTGATGAAAATATTTCTAGCAACAAGCATTTGATTGCAGCTAATGAAGGTAATGCTATTGCTCTTGCTGCTGGACATTATTTAGCTACAAAATCTATACCTGTTGTTTATATGCAAAATTCAGGTATAGGAAATGCAATTAATCCTCTATTATCCTTATGCGATAAAGATGTTTATGCGATTCCTATGTTATTAATTGTTGGTTGGCGCGGGGAGCCGGGTGTTACAGATGAACCCCAGCATTTAAAACAAGGAATGGTGCAAATTGAGCTGATAAAAACTTTAGGTATACCATTTGAAATTTTATCTAGTAAAGATGATGATTATAAAGTAAAAATTTATAATTGTATTGAAAATGCAAGATCTAAAAGTAGACCTACTATTTTATTAGTGAAAAAAGGAACATTTTCAAAATCTATCAATCTTCAAAAAAATAATTTAATTAATTTAATGATTAGAGAAGAAGCCTTGAAAATTATTTTAAAAAAAATAGATAATGACTCAATAATTGTTTCAACTACAGGTAAAACATCTAGGGAAATATTTGAAATAAGAGAAAAGAATAATGATTCACATGAAAGAGATTTTTTAACAGTCGGATCTATGGGGCATTGTTCTTCTATTGCTTTAGGTATTGCATTAGCAAAACCAAATCGTAAAGTCTATTGTATAGATGGAGATGGCTCTATGTTAATGCACTTTGGTAGTATGGCATCTATTATAAGTCAAAAACCTCAAAATTTTAAATATATTTTATTAAATAATGAAGTTCATGAATCAGTCGGAGGGCAAGAAACTGCTGTAAAATATTTAAATGTTTCAGAAGTTGTTAAATCTATGGGTTTTCAGAATGTTTATTCAGTTAAAAATAAAGATATATTATATGAAAATATTGATCTTTTTATTTCTTCTAATGGACCATCATTTTTAGAAATTAAAATAAAACCTGGTTCTAGAGAAGACTTAGGAAGACCAACAATAAAGCCTATTAAAAATAAAGATTCTTTTATAAAGTTTTTAAAAGATTAATATTACTAAAAAATGAAATATTTTAACCCTGTAAAAATAGTCAAAACTAAAAATTGGCTTTCAGAGCTTAAGTTGAATTTGGAAGAACTGAAAATATCAGATCCTGTTATTATAACGACAGATGGAAATAATGATAGACTGGATTTAGATTCAATCTTTAATTCTAAAAATATTTATACAAACTTTAGTAATAACCCCACTATTAATGATTGCAAGCAAGTTATTAATTATTGTCAAAATAATAAATTTAACGGAGTAGTATCTATTGGTGGAGGTTCTGCTATGGATTTAGCAAAAGTTGTAATGGCACATCTAAGTTCAGGACTTAATAATATATATGATTTATTAAGTCCTAGTATAGATTGTAGAATAAATGTTCCTTCTATATTTCTTCCTACTACACATGGGACTGCGAGTGAAGTAACAATGTGGGGTACAATATGGGATATGGAAAATAAAAAAAAATATTCAATTTCAAATGTTAGTTTATATCCTGATATAGCAATTTTAGATGGATCTCTAACTTTAACTTTACCACTAGAAATTTCAATTTCTACTACACTAGATGCTCTTAGTCATGCCTTTGAATCTATTTGGAATAAAAATTCAAATGATGAATCTTCTAATTATGCTATAGAATCTATTTCTTGTATAATTAAAAATAGTACTAAGTTAAAAAATACACCTTTAGATATTGGTGTTAGAACAAAATTATTAGAAGCTTCTACTTTGGCTGGTTTAGCATTTTCAAATACAAAAACAGCTGCTTCTCATTCAATAAGCTATCCATTAACTATAAATTATAACATCCCTCATGGTATTGCTGCTTCAATTACTTTGCTGCCAATATTAGATATTAACAGAAAATTTATTAAACATGAATTAGATGTTATACTTAATCAAAATAATATAACATATCAGCAGTTAAAGAATATTATTTTTGATATACCTCAAGGTATTGTACCTTTTAATCTAAAAGAATGGGGAGTTAAGTCTGATGGCATTAATCAATTAGTTAGTGAATCTTTTACTAAGGGTAGAATGGATAATAATATAGTTGATTTAGAAATAGGAGATGTTGAAAATATTTTAAAATCTATTTTATGATTTTTAAGAATAAATATAATAATAAAGGAAATTTATAATGTTAAATGTTGGTATTAATGGCTTTGGAAGAATTGGAAGGGCTATTTTTAGACAAAGTTATCAAAATTCAAATTTTAATGTAACTGTTATTAATGATATCAATCCATCAATTGAAAATTTATCATACATGTTGAAGTATGATTCTACATATGGAATTTTTAATCATAATATTGAAAGTAAGAATTCTTCTATATTGATAGATGAAAAAGATGAAATTCAAATTTTTCATCAATCAAAGATATCTAATGTGCCGTGGAACGAATATAATATTGATATTATTATCGACTCTTCTGGGGTTTTTGATAATTTATTATATTCTAAAGAATTGCGTAAACAGGGTATTAAAAAACAATTGGTTACCAATACTCCTGACAGTAGTGAAATTGATCAATATATTATTTTTGGTGTTAATGAGAATTTATTAGTAAATGATAAAAATTTTTTAATTTCGTGTAGTATTTGTGATGCTAGTGCTGTTGCACCAGTGTTAAATATTCTTAATAAAAATTATGGTGTTGATCATGGTTTTTTAACAACATTGCATCCATGGCTTTCATATCAGAATTTGTTAGATGGGCCTTCAAGGTCATTTGCTTATCCCGGCACAATTATTGATAATTTTTCATTAGGAAGAGCGTCTTTAAATGCACTTATACCCAAAACTACTTCAGCTATTAAAGCAAGTGAAAAAGTTTTGAATAATTTAAAAGGTAAATTTCAATCTCTTTCATATAGAGTCCCTACTTCAATTGTCTCAAGTGCAGATTTAACAATTAAATTAAATGATGTAATTACAAAAGACGATATAATAGAGGTATTTAAAGATTTTTCTTTAAATCAGAATTATAAAATAATAAGTAATAATTTTGAACCTTTAATATCTACTGATTTTATAGGTTCAGAATTTTCTTCAATTATTGACCATAGATGGACACAGATTAATGAATCTAATTTTTTAAAATTAATTTTATGGTATGATAATGAATGGGGTTATAGTTCAAGGATTATTGATGCTGTTAAATTGCTATCAAAGGATTGTTAATTGGGAAAAATAGTAGCATTAGATTTTGATGGAGTTATTTGTAATAGTCTTAATGAATGTCTTATTGTATCTTATTGTGCTTTCAATGAAAATTTAAATTTATCATATGATAGTTCAAAAATTAGACCAACCCATCAAAAACAATTTAATAAATATAGATATCTAGTTGGTCCAGCTCATCAATTTTATTATTTATGGGATATGATTTTAAGTAATGAGGGAAATATTATTGAATCTTTTAATCGCTTAGATTACAATGAAGCGATGGAAAAAAAATTTGCTAAAAAATTTTATGCTATTAGAAAGAAAATGATTAACAACAACTTTGATGAGTGGCTTTTATTGAACCCTTTTTATTCTAATGTTTTATTATTTATCAAAGAGAATTTTGATTTTGATAAATTTTTTATTGTTACTTCTAAAGATTTATTTTCAGTAGTTAAACTCCTAGAATTTAATAAAATTAAATTAGATAAAGATCATATTTTTAGTAGAGAGCTTAGTTTTTCAAAAGTAAGGTTGTTTGAAATATTAAAATCTAATTTTAATATTATGTTTGAAGATATTATTTTTATTGATGATAAAATTTCTCATTTGCTGGAGGTTCAACCTTTAGGAATTGATTGCTATTTGTCAACATGGGGCTATATTGGTCATGATTCTATAAAAATAGCTAAAGAAAATAAAATATCTCCCTTGCATATATCTGATCTAAATACTACTTATTTATCATGTTAGATCCAATAATAATATTAATTGGTGGTGCCGCTGGAACATCTAAAACATCTAATGGTCAAAGAATATGCGAAAGTTACAATATTGCCCATAGAATAGGAACAGGTTTTATTCGTGAGTACACAAAACACTTTATATCGAAATCAGATAATAAATTTTTATATAATTTTTCTTTTACCCCTCCTGAAAATATTAGTCCATTTGATAATTTATTTAAACAATCACAGCCTTTAAAAAGTGGAATTGATTTATGTATAAAAAGAGCTCGAAATGAAGGAACGTCTTTAATTGTTGAAGGAGTAAATATTATTCCTGGAATGTATAATTATGAATCTTCATCTATACAAATCATATTTTATGTTAATGATTTTGATCAGCATTATAATATGATTCAAGGGAAAACTCATTCGAAAAGAATTATAAGTAGAGATAATTTTTTAAAAGTTAGAGATATACAAAATAAATTGCTCGAAGAGGCAAAAATTTTTAATTGGGTAACTTTTGATTTATCTTCAGATATAAATATTATTACTGAAATTGGTAAGTTGATAAAAAAAGGATAACTATGAAAGTATTTTATGAAAAAGATGCTAGTTTAAAAAATATTATTGATAAAAAAATATCTATAATTGGTTATGGAATTCAAGGTAGAGCTCAAGCTCTTAATTTAAGAGATTCTGGATGTAATATTACTATTGGTAATCGTCAAGATTCATACAATCAGCAAGCATACGATGATGGATTTGATGTTTTTAATATAAAAGATGTTGTTTCTCATGCTGACATCATTATGTTATTAATACCTGATCAAGCGCAGGAAGAAATTTTCAATTTATATATTAAAGATAAATTGAAAAATCAAATGTTGGTATTTGCTCATGGATATTCCATTAACTATAAATCTATTATTCCTGCAGATAATATAGATGTTGGCCTTTTAGCTCCTAGAATGCCAGGCGATCCTATAAGAGATTATTTTTTAGATGGTGGTGGAGTACCTGCCTTTGTAGATATTTATCAAAATGCTAGTGGAAAAGCTTGGGATTATATATTAGGTTTAGCAAAAGGTATTGGAGCTACCAAAGCAGGAGCTATGCATATATCCTTTAAAGAAGAGACGGAACTTGATTTGTATATAGAACAATTTTTACTTCCCTTAATTATAGGTGCAATTAGAATGTCTTTTGATGAATTAGTTGAAAAAGGTTTTACTCCAGAAGCTGTTTTAATGGAACTTTATGCCTCGGGTGAGATTGGAGAGCTTGTCTTAAAGGCTGCTCAGAAAGGGATTTATAAAGTATGGGAAGAAAATGCTTCTCCCACATGTCAATTTGGTATATATAATAATTTAGAAAGAGTTTTAGAACCAAAAGTAACAAAAACAATTATTGAAAATACTATATTAAATCTTAGAAATAATAATTTTGTTAAAGATCTATCTAAAGAAGCATCTAGTAATTATAGTAGATTAGCAAAGTATAATAAAAGTAATAATGAATCTCGTTTAGTAAAAACTCAGAACAATTTAGACCAAATAATAAAATATAGAAAAGAAAATGTCTAAAGTTAAAACAGTTTTAATTACGGGTGGATCTCGAGGAATAGGGAAATCTATTGCCAAGAAATTTGCTAGTAATAATTATAATATAGTGTTTACTTATTCAACAAATACTGATGCTTCTAATAAGACATGCGAAGAATTGATCAAATATGATGTTGAAGTTTTATCAATAAAAGTTGATTTTAATCATTCTAATTCAATTACTAAGATGTTTGATATTTATAAAGAGAAATTTGATACTTTAGATGTTCTAGTTAATAATGCTGCATGGACCAAATATCTTAATCATGATAGACAATTAGATTTATCAGAAGATATTTTTGATAAAATTATTAATGTAAATTTAAAAAGTATTTACTTTATTATTCAATCAGCTGTACCTTTGATGATAAATGGCGATGATAGTTCAATTATAAATATTTCATCTATTGCTAGTTATAATGGTATCGGTAGTAATATTGCATATTGCGCATCTAAAGCTGGGATAAATTCGTTTACTAAGTCTTTTGCTAAACTCCTGGGGCCTAAAATAAGAGTAAATGGAATAGCTCCAGGCTTAACTCAAACTGATTTGACTAAGACTGCACCAAAGTCTTACTTGGATAACCAATTAAACCATACTCCATTAGATAGACTCGCTAAACCAGAAGATATATCTGATGTAGCATATTCACTAGCTCATGATATGAAATTTGTTAATGGTAAAACTATTGTTGTTGATGGGGGAAGCTTAGATTAAAAAATATAATTTTATAATTCCTGCCGCAGGCTCTGCTCGAAGATTAAAACCTCTTACTGATAATTTGCCCAAAAACTTGTTAAAGATAAATGATAGAGCCATTATAGATTATCAATTAAGTAATATTCCCTCAGAAAATGTTAAGAATTTGATTGTTGTTCTAGGCCATCAAGCTGAACAGATTCGAAAACATATTGATAAGCTTAATTTAAAGTATCCTGTAACATATTATTATAATTTACAATATAAAGAAACAAACTGTGCGTTTTCTTTAATGCACGCAGTTAAAGAATTATCGGAGGGATTTATTTTAATTAATTGTGATTTATTATACTTGAAAAAAAA